>JABLTO010236388.1_pt1 | contig 24981 bp, 22 predicted proteins | sample 7160091 | NCBI WGS metagenome assembly JABLTO01 (sample SAMN14651225, study PRJNA627086) | human gut metagenome | isolation source: feces | host: Homo sapiens
CCTCTTCGGTGTGTCCGCCCTTCATGACAACGAATTTTGGACCCCACGGTTGATGTACCCTCTTTTAGAAAGGATGTGTAGCATCACGTGGTTGTGCGTCCCCGTATCTATTCTGACGGCTCCAGCCCCGTTGTCCCTGATGACTTTTTCGCAAAAATCAAACAATATAGCAGAGACATGCCGGCCGCGATAGCGGTCGGCGATGCCTGTTCTGTGAATGACCCCGTAGGGACCATGGTGATGCCATATATTTTCCAGACGCTCGTATTCGCGGTCTGAGAAGCCGATTGCTGAGTAGGCGGCAAGTTCGGTTCCCTCTTCAAGAAGATAACCTCTTCCCGATTCGATATCGGCGATTATCACTCCTTTTGAAGGATAGCCCTCTTCCCACTGTGTGAATCCTTGTTGTCGTTGAGCTTCCCGGGCCTCATCCAGAATCTTCTTGATCCCGGGAATGTCAGAGACTGTGGCCTTGCGAAAACTCAGACTTGATGTCATTGTGCTTCCGGCGCGTCTTCGTTGACAACTATAAGGGTCAGGTCCGAAGGTGCTTCGGAATAGATTATAAGTTTGTCATAACGCTGGACGTTTTTGTTTCCGGCCATGCCGGGGCTCGGTTCGCCATAGATGACATCATAGTCTGTCCCATCCTTTGATGTCATCAGGACCTGACAGTTCTTGGTGATTTTCAGATATTCCTTCATCGCTTGCTTACAGGCGTCAATACCTGATTTGGTGTTAGCCTCGATAACGTAAATGGATTCAAGGTTGGGTACGAGATTGGAGAAATTCACGCCTCCCCTGTAAAGGGCATGCCTTTTGGAGTTGACCAGATACTTTGAGACGTATGTGATGTCGAGATCGTTTCGCTTGGTCAGAGAAGCGAAAGGTGATGCTGAGTATGCAGGAACTGCTCCCAGAAGAATGATCAATGTGATCAATGCGGTTTTTAAAGATTTGCTTTTCATTTCTATTATGGTTTATTCGTTTAATGTTTCATCTATTTCCATGAAAACTTCTTCAGCGTTGGCGCAAGCGATGTCGGCTTTGCCAAGGACACGGTTTATGAGCTCAATGCTGAGTTTTGCGGCAGCACGTTCTTTCTTGCTGTACTGAGGTGGTTCAACGGTGCGTGCTTTTTTTCGTTTTGCCTTCTTTGCAACAACCTTAGCCGAGGACCGGGAAGTGTTTACCTGGGTAGCGGCGAGAGTCGTCTCGGGTTCCGGTTCTTCAAGACTGACTTCAGGTTCATCCGTCTCTTCCACATCCTGAATGTCGTCAGGAACCGGCATGGTGTCGGTTAATTCGGCGATATCGGTCGGAATAGGGGTTGTGGCTGTTTCGTTGTTAATGCCGAAATAGCCTATGGTGGCAATAAGAGCTACAACAGCTGCCGATGCGCTGACCGAAAGAATCCATGGGAGTATGCGTGGCTTTTTCTTCTGTCGGTTGACAGTCGCGTCCAGTAGCCGTTGCTCAAGGTTGGCCGGGGCTTTTACCTCACATCCGGGAGAATGTAGAGCCAGAATGATGTCGCGGTCAGCCGACAGGGAGTGGTCGGTCACTTCTGTCGAGTTGAAATAGTCAACAGCCCGGCTGATCTCTTCCGGTGAGGCGGTTCCTTCGTAGAATCGCCTGATGATTGATCTGATGTCGGTTGAATCCTGTTTCATGTTGTCAGTTATTGATGAGAAAGAGTTTTTTTACTGTTTTGCGGGCTCTGGAGAGCAGAGTGCGGACATTTTCATTGGAGTACCCGGTGATTTCCGCAATCTCCTCGTTGGAGCATTCTCCGAAAGAACTTAATTCCATGACGGTCCTCTGTCCCGAAGGAAGAGTCTCGATGATTCTCTTCACCAGCTCCAGCGATGACCGGTGTTCTATGAGGTCTGTGCGCTCGGATGCTTCCTCCGCAACGTCCGTCAGTTCCTGAGTCGGCCGGTTGGCGCGGATTGAATCGAAAAAGCGCCGCTTTACAGCCGTGATGCAGTAGGCCGACGGGTTTTCGATGTCATCGAGAATATCGCGGGAATTCCATAACCTGACCATTGTGTCCTGAACAAGATCGCACGCTTCATCCTCATTGCGTGTGAGGGCGAAGGCCGTTTTGAACATAACGGCGTTCTGGGCGATAATCCGTGTCTGGAATTCCTGTCGCGTCATCTGATGATTGGTCCTTTCGCTTATATGACGGAAGTGGGAGCCGTTTTGTGACACGGCAGATGGAATTTTTTATTCGTTTTCCGGATGCCAGCGTTGTGACTGCAGTTGCTCCGCCCGTTTTTCAGCAGGATTATTGCCCGGCGTCCAGAATGTCGGATGCCCGAAATTGTCGGGAAAATACTGCTGATTGACGAAATTTCCGGGAAAGTTGTGAGGATAAAGATAGTTATGTCCGTAACCCATGTCTGACATAAGCTTGGTCGGAGCATTACGCAGATGAAGAGGCACAGGCTGGTTCCCCGTGTTTCTGACTCGGTCGATAGCCGCGTCGATGGCCATATAAGCCGAATTGCTCTTGGGGGAAGTGGCCAGATATATGCAGCATTCCGCGAGAGGTATGCGGCCTTCGGGCCAACCGATTTTGTGGATTGCGTCGAAAGTGGCGTTTGCCAGCAGCAGGGCGTTGGGATTGGCGAGTCCTACATCTTCCGCTGCGAATATGACCATTCTCCTCGCTATGAATTCAGGTTCTTCTCCGCCTTCGATCATACGTGCCATCCAATAGATTGCCGCGTCCGGGTCGGATCCACGCATCGATTTTATGAAAGCCGAGATTATGTCATAGTGCATTTCGCCGTTTTTGTCGTAGGCCGCAGGATTGCGCTGGAGTGAGGATGTGACAACATCGTCAGAGATGACGATAGGTTCGCCCGGCTCGGTAGCCTGCTCGAGAATGTCGAGAATGTTGAGCAGCTTGCGCGCGTCGCCACCCGCAAAGCGGAACAAGGCGGAAGTGGAACGTATATCGACGCCGTGGTCTCTGAGCACCGGATCAGAGGAGATGGCACGCTGGAACAGTTCGTTGAGCTCAACATCGCCCAATGGCTTCAGCGTATAGACCTGTGCCCGCGAGAGCAACGGACGGATGACTTCGAACGACGGGTTCTCCGTGGTTGCTCCTATGAGAGTCACGGTGCCGTCCTCAACGGCGGCAAGCAGACTGTCCTGTTGCGATTTGTTGAAGCGATGGATTTCGTCGATGAAAAGTATGGGGCGCCGGCTCGAGAACATGCTTCCAGCTTCCGCACGGCATTGGTCAAGCACGTTCCTGACATCCTTGACGCCTGAATTGACAGCGCTGAGAGTGTGGAACGAAGCTTTTGTCGTATTGGCTATAATTTTGGCAAGAGTAGTCTTGCCGACTCCGGGAGGCCCCCAAAGAATAAAAGAAGCTATGTTGCCCGATTCGATCATACGGCGTATGATCGCTCCGGGCCCGACCAGATGGGTCTGTCCAACATAATCGTCTATGGTTTTAGGCCGAAGTCTCTCGGCCAATGGCTGATTCATATCGTTTAATCTCTTTTTATTTACAAAATTAAGAAAATGGCATGTAAAATCCATGTTAAGAGAATATAATATTGAAGTAAAAAAATTGGAGTGTTAACATTTTTCGTTAACTTTACACGCAGAAAAAACAAACACCATTGCGCCTTGAAAGTCTGCAGACCGTCAATCGGCTTTATTGTCCCTTCGTGCCGAACATTAACATCCCCTGAATGTTAAATTACTAACAAGGGCTTTATTCGATGAGACGTCTTCGGTTCTTTTGATGCAGCCCGCTGATGTAGAATGATTAACAAACAAAGTTATGGAAACTGAAACTAAAAAATCAAACATGCCTCGCACAATGCGTAATATTTTCGGCATTATCATGATTGTTATCTATGTGGCAATGGGCATTCTCTTCCTCTGCGGCGCATTTCCGCAGCTTAGCGGAAACTGGGCATGGCTCCGTTGGGTAGGTGGTGTATTGTTTATCCTTTATGGAGTGTGGCGCGCTTATCGTCAGTTCAAAGGTATTGACGAAGATGTGACCACCCGTTACGAATAAAACTCAGATTACCGGAATCATAAAAATGAATATGCCCATATCCCGAAATATCCTTGCCGGAGCTGTTGTCCTGACAGCTCTGGTGAGTTCATGCGGTTCCTCGGAGAACAAGGGCGGTCATTCGACTTCGCCTTCTTCCGGCCTGACCGAGATTGCATGTGATGCTTCATTTGAAAATATAATTTCGCAGGAAATAGACGTCTATGAGTATGTCTATCCTAAAGCCAACATAATGCCTTATTATGTTGATGAGAATGCGGCCATAGACTCTCTTCTGAACATGAGCGTGAAACTTGCCTGCACCACGCGTCCTCTGACTGAAAAGGAGATTTCCTATCTGAAGAGCCAGAAGAAACAGGTGCGTCAGAGCCAGATTGCCGTCGATGCTCTCGCTCTCATCGTGAATCCTGCGAACAGCATGGAGATTATCGATCTGCCCGATCTGCGCGACATGCTGACAGGCCGTCTCACCGACTGGGATAAGGTTGTGCCCGGTTCAAAACTCGGCAAGATAAACGTTGTGTTTGACCATCAGGGCTCTTCGACAGTCAGCTATATGCGTGATTCCCTTCTGAACGGCGCTCCGCTCGGAGCCAACTGTTTCGCGCAGAAAACTCCTACGGCGGTTTTCGAAGCTGTTGAAAAGAACAAAAACGCCATAGGTATTATAGGTGTAAGCTGGATTAACGACGATCTCGAAGGCCGCGAGCTTTCTACGGAAGAAAAGGTCAATCTGATAGAAAAGAATGATACGATCGATCAGAAATTCAAGACTGCCGTCAAGGTACTCAAGGTTCAGTCGCCAAACTCCATGACTGCATATAAACCCTATCAGTTCTATATTTTCAACGGAGAGTATCCTCTCTATAGAAAAATATACCTTATCTCTACCGGAGTCAACGGATCGCTCGCTCATGGATTCTATTCTTTTGTAACCGGATTCCAGGGACAGAAGCTTATTCAGATGACCGGAGTTTTGCCCAAAGTCGTTCATTCAACCACAATGGTAAATATCAATTGAAATAAATAGTAAACAATCATATTAAGAAATTGTAAAAATCAGCGTAAAATGAAAAAGAGATTTTTGTTTTCACTCATGGCCGGAGCTGCACTGACTGTTTCGGCTCAGGGGTATCAGGACGGTGTTGACAATTTCAATGCCGGCCGTTTTGAAGAAGCCAAGATCATTCTCGACAACACTTTCGGTGATCCTTCGACCGACAAGGCTGTTTCAAGCTACTATCTTGGCTGCATTGACATGAAGGAGGGCAATACCGCCGGTGCCAAGCAGAAATTTGATGGCGGTATCGCTTCAAATCCCAAATATCCCCTCAATTATGTAGGTCTTGGTGAACTTGCTCTCAAGGCGGGTGACAAGAAAGCTGCAGAGGATTATTTCAAGACTGCTCTTGAAATCAATAAAAAAGACACTGAGGTGATGGCATACGTTGCACGTGCTTACTGGAACGCCGATCCTGACAAATATGCCAACGATGTTCAGAAATACATCAAAAAGGCAATGAAGGACTCGAAGAATACCGAGCCGGCCGTTTATGTGCTTCAGGGCGACATGATCGGTAACGATCCCAATCTCGCTTCCGGCCAGTATGAAATGGCTATCGAGCAGTCCAAGGAAAGAGGCGAAATCAACCGCGAGGCATACGTGAAATATGCCCAGACCTATTTCCAGGTTCCAATGGGACGCGATTATGCCATCAAACGTCTTGAAGAGTTCAACGAACGCGATCCTCAGTCAGCGCTCGCTCAGCGTGAACTCGCAGAAAAATATTATGAGAACGAACAGCTCGGACGCGCATGGAAGCAGTATGAGAAGTATGTTGAGAATCCCAATCACTTCCGTCGCGACGAACAGCGTTATGCCGGTCTTCTTTATTCAGCAGAGGAGTATGAAAAATCAGTTGAATGGGCCAATAAAGTTCTCCAGCAGGATCCCACGATCTATCCCATGTATCGTATTCTTGCCCTTAACTATGAGAAACTCAACAAATGGCCGGAAGCACTTGCAGCCGCTGAAAAGCTTTTCAACTATCCCAACGCGCAGCTTGTTGCCAATGACTATAACATCTATGGCGAGGCTCTCATTCAGAACAACCGCGGTGCTGATGCCGTGAAGATCTATGAGAAGATCATTGCCGAGAATCCCAACGATGCTTCTTTCATGCCTAAACTGAGCGCCGCTTACGCTGCTGCCGGAGAAAATGCGAAGAGTGTCGAGGTTCTTGAGAACTATCTCAATGCCGGCAACGGTAACCTCAACGATCTCTATGCAATGTCTAACCGTTATGCCGCTCTTGCCCGCGAACACATGGAAGATGACGCTCTTCGTCAGGCTGATGCCGATAAGGCTGTCAAATACATCGACATGGCTCTCGAAAAAGCTCCGGGCAATCCTCAGCTGATGGGTGTCAAGGCACGTCTTTACCTTGTACGCGCAAAGAACCAGCTGAATCCCCAGTCAACCGCAATCTATGAGGAAATGCTCAAAGGTCTCGCCGAGGATCCCACTCGTCTCGAGAAATATAACTCGGATTACAAAACCGCTTACCGCAACCTCGGTGCTTATTATGCATCACCTGATTATAAGGATAATGCCAAGGCCAAGGAATATTTCGGCAAGTATCTTGAAATGGATCCCGAAAACCAGCAGATTCGTGAAATCTACGATCAGCTTTAATAAGAATTGCTAAATGATTGTCGCTGCCGGGCTAACATACTCTCCGTATGGGACTCGGCAGCGAATTTGCTTTCCATAAGATATGAAAAAACTGCTGCTGCGAACTCTGACAGGTTTCCTCTATGTCGCGTTGATAGTGTGTTCCTTGCTGTGGGGCGGCGTGATCGGTTTCACTTTGCTTTGCTGTCTGTTCGCGCTGTTCGGAATGCTTGAATTCCTGCGGCTCACAAAAGGAACTCTTTCGGGACATGTAGCCTCTTCCGTGATGGATATTCTGATAGGACTGTCGCTTGCCTCAATGTTGGCGCTCTCCGATGGCGCTCTGTATATGGCCGAGGTCTGGGTTACTGTTATCGGCGTTTTGTTTGCCGTAAGGGTTATAATGCAGTTGTATCTCCACACAACCGATCCGGTCAGGGACATTGCACTATCGGGAATGTCCGTAGTCTATGTGGCTCTTCCGTTGACGGCGGCAGTCTGGTTCTACTATCTTTTCGGGCCGCAGGTTCTGCTGCTTGTTTTCATCATGATATGGCTCAATGACACCGGCGCTTTCCTTGTCGGTTCAATGATTGGGCGTCACAGACTTTTCGAGCGTCTTTCGCCTAAAAAATCATGGGAAGGTTTCTGGGGCGGACTGCTTTTCTGCGTTCTCGCCGGATGGCTTGCCGCAAGATTCTTGCCCTGTTACTTCGGCGGCTCACCCTTGCTTTATGTAATACTCGGAATAATCGTGTCGGTATTCTCGACCTGGGGCGATCTTTTCGAGTCGATGCTCAAACGCACTGTAGGAGTAAAGGACAGCGGCAATATTCTTCCCGGACATGGCGGAATGCTTGACCGCATCGATTCGCTGCTCTTCGTGGTGCCTGCTGTTTCGGGCTATTTCTTTTTCATCACAAATATACTGAATTCTATCTTTTAACCATTCAACGCATTGGCAATGAACAAACAAAGATATGACCTTCGTGGGGTCTCTGCTTCGAAAGAAGATGTCCACGCTGCTATAAAGAATGTCGATAAGGGTATCTTCCCCAAGGCGTTCTGCAAAATCATTCCCGACATATTGGGCGGAGATCCAGACTATTGTAACATAATGCATGCCGACGGCGCGGGAACAAAATCCTCGCTGGCTTATATGTATTGGCGTGAAACGGGCGATCTCAGCGTCTGGAAAGGTATCGCGCAGGATGCTCTGATCATGAATATCGACGATCTCCTCTGTGTGGGTGCTACAGACAATATTCTCGTCAGCTCTACTATAGGAAGAAACAAGCTGCTTGTTTCAGGCGATGTGATTGCCGCGATAATCAATGGAACGGAGGAGTTACTTGCCCGTCTGCGCGAACTGGGAGTAAATGCGGTCAGCACCGGTGGCGAGACGGCAGATGTCGGAGATCTTGTGCGCACCATTATTGTCGATAGTACTGTTACATGCCGCATGCGCCGAAGCGATGTCATAGACAATGCAAACATTTCGGGCGGCGATGTCATTGTCGGTCTATCTTCCTACGGGCAGGCTACATACGAGACCTCTTACAACGGAGGTATGGGCAGCAACGGGCTGACATCGGCGCGTCATGATGTTTTCAGCAAGGAACTTGCGCGAAAATATCCTGAAAGTTATGACGCGGCTGTTCCGGAAGAGCTGGTCTATAGCGGAGGGATGTCCCTGACACAGGCTGTGGAAGGTACCCCTCTCGATGCCGGGCGCCTTGTCTTGTCGCCGACACGCACTTATGCCCCGGTCATAAAGAAAATCCTCGACGTGATGCGCAAGGATATTCACGGAATGGTCCATTGTTCCGGAGGTGCGCAGACCAAGGTTATGCACTTTGTCGAGAATAAGCATGTAATCAAGGACAATCTTTTCCCCGTGCCCCCTCTTTTTGAACTTATACACGAACAGTCGGGGACTGACTGGCATGAAATGTACAAAGTGTTCAATATGGGTCACCGCATGGAAATCTATGTAGCCCCGCAATATGCGGAAAAAATAATCGACATAGCCTCGGAATTCAATATAGAAGCCCGTGTAATAGGTCGCGTCGAGGACGCTCCCGAGAATAAGCTGACAATAATTTCCGACAAAGGGACCTTCGTCTATTGACCTTTGTTCATGAAGAGATTCCGTTATACTTATATTGTGATGGCGGCTTTTATGGCCGCCATCGCTATTATTGTCTTCGCATGTTCGGGAGAAAAAAGATCGGCAGACGGTGGAAACGGGCCGAGTGAAGATTCGTCGAGTCATCGTTTTCCGGATACCTTGCGCGTAGCAACTCTATATAGTCCGTCATCCTATTTCATATATCGTGAAACACCGATGGGCTATGACTATGATCTCGTAAAGCGTCTTGCCGAGGATAAGAAAATGGTGCTTGACCTTCATGTGGCACCGAATCTCAATGCCATGGTCGAGATGCTTGATTCGGGGAAAGTTGATCTGATAGCCTACGAGGTGCCTGTCACAAGTGAATATAGGAATCACATTCTTCCCTGTGGCATTGAATCTATAACTCATCAGGTGTTGGTTCAGCCCAAAACCTCTGACAAATCAAAGAGGATAAATGATGTCACTCAGCTCGTTGGTCGAGAAGTATATGTTGAGGCTAATTCAAAGTATCACCAGAGACTTGTGAATCTCAACAATGAGCTTGGAGGCGGCATAGAGATAAAGCCCGTTGACAGGGACACAATGATTACTGAAGAACTTATCGCGATGGTTTCGGAAGGTCAGATTCCTTTGACTGTCGTTGACAGTGACATAGCCAAAATAAACCGCACCTATTATTCCGATCTTGATATTACGCTTGAGATCAGTTTTCCACAGCGCTCTTCGTGGGGAGTCGCTCCATCAAGCAAATGGCTTGCCGATTCGATAGATGCATGGATAAGACAGGAACAGCCGTCAAAAGTACAGGCTGAACTTCTTAAGCAGTATTTCGAGATGAGCAAGCAGCAGCCGGCTTACGTGATAGACTTTTCAAAAGGCCGCATGTCGCACCTGGATCCTCTATTCCGGGAATATTCCCGGTCTATAAACTGGGACTGGCGTCTTTTTTCGGCGATGGGATTCACGGAGAGCCGTTATGACAGCGCTCAGGTTTCATGGGCAGGGGCTCGCGGGGTGATGCAGATAATGCCATCGACAGCGCGCTCATTCGGGCTTGACGGCAACCGAATAGTCAACAACAGGGAAAATATTGCCGTGGCAGCCAAGATTATCAGCCATCTTGACCGTCAGTTCGCATCGTTGGTGCCGAATGCGGAGGAGCGGAAGAAATTTATTCTCGCAGCCTATAATTCAGGACCGGCGCATGTACTTGACGCAATAGCTCTTGCACGAAAGCTCGGTTATGACGACAAAGTCTGGTTCGGATCGGTGGAAAATGCCTTGATGCTTAAATCGAAGCCTGAATATTACAATGATCCGGTGTGCAAGTACGGTTATTTTAACGGGCGTCAGACGTATCAGTATGTCCACAGTGTGCTGGCCACTTATGATCAGGCAAGAAAAAAGGTACCTATATGACAGGAGCATATATGACAGGAGCATATTTTCATTCTTTGGAAAACAAAATAAAGCGTTGACGCATTATATAGATTGAGTGTTACTCGAACCGTTTAACTATAATTATTAATAATCCCATTTCTAATTCATCTGATTATGAAGAAAAAGTATTTCACCGTAGGAGCTGTGCTTCTTTGCGCTGGTTCACTGATGTTTTCATCTTGTATCGGAAGTTTCGCTTTGACAAACAAGCTTCTGAACTGGAACAAGCAGGTAGGAAGTAAATTTGTGAACGAGCTCGTTTTCGTCGCTTTCTGGATACTTCCCGTTTATGAGGTGTCTGCGCTCGCTGATGTCCTTGTCATAAATTCCATCGAATTCTGGAGCGGATCTAATCCCGTAGCACAGGGACGCACGGTGATAGATGGCCAGGATGGACGCTATCTCGTCGATTGTGACGGTAAAGGCTACACAATCACAAGCGAGAACGATGGATCCAAAGTGCGCCTTGATTTTGAAAGCGATACGAAGACCTGGAATGTGACAGTTGACGGAACGACTCATGAACTGATGACTTTCATAGACGATACTCACGTGCGCATGCCGGCTCCCAATGGAGAGACTATGGTTGTGGAACTCAACCAAGATGGTCTCTGGGCTTATCAGCAGGTCGCTTCCTCTGTTTTAACCGCTCAGCGCTGATTGACTCATGAAACAGCTCATCCTGCTCCGACATGGCCAGAGCGAATGGAATCTTGAAAACCGTTTCACCGGATGGACAGATGTCGATCTTTCGAATGAAGGTCGTGAAGAGGCGCGCGAGGCAGCCAGAAAAATAAAGGATGCCGGGCTTGCGCCGGAATTTTATTTCACATCCTATCTTCGCAGGGCCATACATACGCTGCAGATTGTCGCTGCAGGGTTGGAACGCGACTGGGTTCCGGTTGTAAAAGACTGGCATCTCAATGAACGCCACTATGGCGCGTTGCAGGGATTGAATAAGACTGACACGGCCAATAAATTCGGAGCGGAGCAGGTTCATGAGTGGCGAAGAGGTTTCGACGAACGTCCTCCGTTGCTGACGAAGGACGATCCGCGCTGGCCCGGTAATGATCCGCGTTACAGTGCATTGACTGAAGACGAGCTACCACTTTCAGAGTCTTTACATGACACAATAGCGCGTGTCCGCTGTTGCTGGGAAGAACGAATAGTTCCCGCTCTGCGTTGCTATGATTCTGTGATGGTAGTAGCCCATGGTAACAGCCTTAGGGCCATGATCATGATGCTGAGACATCTGACGGCGGAGGAGATTCAGACTGTCGAATTGCCCACTGGTTCGCCGCTTGTGATTGATCTTGATGAAAGAATTGGGTTCGTTTCGGAGCGTTATCTCTGATTCTTATCCTTTTATCTATAAAAGCCCCCTGCCTATGTCTGACATAAGCAGGGGACTTATCTATCGGGTGAGGTCAAATTGGACTATTCTACTTCGAAGCCGGCTTTTTTCAGCCCGTCGCAGATTATTTTAATGTGTTCGTGATTACGGGTCTCCATTTCGATGTGGAGTTTGCAACCGTTGATGGCTGTGTTCTTGCTGTTACGTTTATGTTCCACAGAAAGGATATTGGCGCCAAGTTCGCCGATCACGTTGCATACTTTCGAGAGCTGTCCGGGCTTATCGGAGAGCAGTACGGTTATCTCGCAGTCACGACCGCTCTTTACAAGACCACGGGTGATCACGCGATTGAGGGATGTCACGTCGATATTACCGCCGGATACGAGACAAACGACTTTCTTTCCTTCGATGGGGACCTTGTTGAACATTGCAGCAGCAACGGATACTGCTCCGGCACCTTCGGAAACGAGTTTTTGCTTCTCGATGAGCGCGAGAATCGCAGCCGCAACTTCATCGTCGCTGACAGTGACAACCTCATCGACATATTTGTTGACGAGATTGAAGGTGTTTGTTCCGGGTTCCTTCACCGCGATACCGTCGGCGATAGTCGAAACGGATTTAAGACATACGCGTTTTCCCTGATTTACCGACTCAAACATCGAGGGAGCGCCTTCGGCCTGCACGCCATAGACTTTTATATTCGGATTGACTGATTTGATTGCGAATGCAACTCCGGCAATCAGACCGCCTCCGCCTATAGGTACAATGACTGCATCCACATCAGGCATCTCGTCAAGAATTTCCAGACCGATTGTGCCCTGTCCGGCAATGACTTTTATGTCATCAAACGGATGGACAAGCGTGTAGCCGTGCTCTTTCTGGAGTTCAAGAGCTTTAGCGTAGGCATCGTCATATACACCGGGAACCATGACAACTTCAGCGCCAAGGTCCTTTGTGGCCTGGATCTTCGAAAGAGGAGCACCGGCGGGGAGACAGATTGTAGCTTTTATTCCGGCGTGAGCGGCACCGAGAGCAACGCCCTGGGCATGGTTGCCTGCCGAACAGGCTATAACGCCTCGGCTGCGTTCCTCTTCGTTAAGCTGAGAAATTTTGTAGTAGGCTCCACGCAGTTTAAAGGAGCCGGTGCGCTGCAGATTCTCCGGCTTCAGATAAATCTCGGCATTTTTGTTAAGGTTTGTCGGACCGATAAGTTTAGGATGACGGGCAACGTCTTTGAGCACTTCAGCTGCCTTGTAAACTTCATTTATTGTGATTTCTTCCATGATTGGTAAAGATTTTAATGATTGTGGCAAAATTACAAAATTATGTTTTTCGATACAATAAAAATCATAACTTTGCAAACTAAAATAAGCAGATAATTTTAATCTGCACTTTTTGAAGTTGAGACAGATTGTTTATTTGACTGACTAATCACTTTTCAAAATGTGGAAATTAGCGCTTTGTGTTTTTCTCGGAAGTGGAATCGGCGGTGTCTGCCGTTATCTGGCATCACGATATATTGAAAAATTCATAGGTTCAATCTCTGTCGTGGGAGCTGTTAAGGTTTTCCCGTGGCCTACATTGATGGTCAATATTCTCGGATGTTTCCTCATTGGTCTCATCTATGGTGTTGTGGACGGGAACACTTTTCATCTTTCCGAACAGGCCAAAGCTTTCCTGACAGCCGGTTTCTGCGGCGGTCTGACAACGTTTTCAACGTTTTCCAATGAAAATTATCTTCTGTTCCAATCGTCGGAATTTTTCATTCTTCTTATTTATGTGGCAGTCTCGATTCTGCTTGGCTTCCTTGCTGCTTACGGGGGGCACGCGCTGATGCGTGCGGTCTGATTTTAGGACGTTCAAAAGTTGCATGTCACGCTTTTTGTGATTAAATTCGCGTTGGATTTCATATTGATAATAGTTTATGGTGCCTTTTTCTTCTTTTTCTCTCAATATCCACGGCCGTTTGTTCGATTGCAAGCGACCGCAGATAATGGGGATCGTTAATGTCACTCCCGATTCATTCTATTCAGCCTCGCGCACTTTTGAACCGGATCTTATCAGGAGACGTGTAGAATCCATGATTGAAGATGGGGCGGATATTATTGATATAGGTGCCTATTCGTCGCGCCCGGGAGCTGATGAAGTAGCGGTAGAAGAGGAATGCGACAGACTGCGTCAGGGATTGTCGGCCGTTCGGGCCGTAGCACCCGATATTCCCGTATCGGTCGATACTTTCCGCGCCTCGGTGGCCAGAATGGCAATAGGCGAGGGGGCGGATATAATAAACGACATTTCGGGAGGCACGCTTGATCCACAGATGTTCGATACTGTTGCGGAGCTGAAAGTTCCTTACATTCTCATGCACATGCGTGGGACACCCGCCACAATGCAGACAATGTGTGATTATGAGAATGTGACGCTTGACGTAGTAAAAGAATTGAGCATGAAGCTTAACCGTCTTCAGGAACTTGGAGTCAGTGATGTCATAGTGGATCCGGGATTCGGTTTCAGCAAGACGACTGAACAGAACTATGTGCTGATGAAAGATCTGCCTCACATAATTGATGTGCTTCGCCGGCCGGTACTTGTCGGCATATCTCGGAAATCAATGCTGACAAAACCTCTCCACATCACGCCGGGAGAGGCCTTGGAGGCGACCGTAGCATGCAATACTGTCGCTCTGCTTTCCGGAGCATCGTTCCTGAGAGTCCATGATGTCAAGGCTGCCCGTCATGCTCTTTCCGTCGTAACCTTTGTTTCTCAACCCCAGACTGTCACATCCTGCCTATGATATCATTTTCGCTTCTGGACGCCCTTGACATACTGCTCGCGGCTGTTCTTATATTTTACATATACCGACTGATGAAGGAATCGGGAACACTTAATGTGTTCTTCGGTCTGCTTTCTTTCATAATTGTTTGGGTAATAGCGTCGCAGATCCTCGAAATGAAACTTATCGGTACCATTCTCGATAAGTTCATGTCCATAGGTCTGATAATCATTGTAATTCTCTTCAAGGACCAGATAAAGCGTTTCCTTGTGGAACTCGGTGACCACAAACGCTGGCGTGCGTTACGAAGACTTTTCCATCATTCTCGCGACGGAGCTTCTTCCGATGTGACCAAAACTTTTGTTTTCCCGATAGTATATGCGTGCATGAATATGTCGAAAACACGCACGGGAGCTCTTATCGTCATAGAGCAGTCGGTTTCACTCGAGGCTTACGAGCGTTCCGGAGACAGAATAGACGCGGTCATAAATTCACGCTTGATTGAAAACATTTTTTTCAAAAATTCTCCGCTTCATGATGGAGCCATGATAATAGCTCATGACCGTATTCAGTCGGCAGGGTGCATTCTTCCTGTCAGCCATGATACGAACATACCCCGTTCTCTCGGTCTCCGTCACCGTTCGGCTCTCGGAATATCCCAGGCCACTGATGCTCTTGCCATTGTAGTTTCAGAAGAAACAGGCTATATATCTGTAGCCCACCGTGGAGAGCTGACAACGCGTTTATCAACAAGCGAGCTTGAACATCGTCTTGCGCAGCTCGTTCCCGCCGACTGACGCTTTTTATCCGTTTCCCAGCGAAGGAAAAACACTGAAAAAATGGCATAACCTTTTGTAAAGCCAAATAAAATTCCTAACTTTGCACTGCTAAACAGCTAAGGAGTGGTGCTCGAGTGGCTGAAGAGGCACGCCTGGAAAGCGTGTAGTCGCCAAAAGCGGCTCCCGAGTTCGAATCTCGGTCACTCCGCTAAAAGAGGATGAGTCAACCGATTCATCCTCTTTTGTTGTGTTTACTTCCAATCAATTTTCGCCCGGTTTGATTAACCCTTTATCTATCAATGACGATCGGATTATATTTTCATATCTGTTGGCGGCAACAAACGGTTTCCCTTCAAAAAGATTCTCCATCTGAGGATTCACGGCATTGATGATCTCCTTTATCTGTTTCGGGTCAGTCTGTTTATCCAAATATTTTATTGCTGCGTCCCAGTACGCTCTGCTTCGTTTAGCCGTTTTCAGCAGCCGTATCATAAGTTTATGAGTGGGGAATAATGAGGTCCCGCCAATTAGTATGAGTAACTTTTGAGAGGTCTCTTCACTCAGAGTCGTATTTTCCGGAATTGAATCGATAATTTCTTCAAGAAAATCATTTTCTATTCCATCACACTTGCATATATCCATAATCGTTGAAACATCGGTCTTCTGATGACGGATAGTGTTCAAAAATGCGGTCTTATTGGCCATAAGGTAACGGTTCACCATTGCGGGCATGAAATCCAGAAGAATTCTCATATTTGATGGCATATAACGAATAAGTCCATGATCTATAAACCATTCGGTCTTTTTAAACGAATCAGACGGCTGAATGTTGACAGTGAACGTCGCAGTACCGAGTTCCGAATGGATAATTTCGAGAATTCTTATATCTTCGCAATATTTATACAGATTGAAATATATAGTTCTTATGGTGCCTTTGGAAAGTTCTATAGGAGAGGGTAGGGGCAGCTTCTCAGCGTTGCGGATAATATAATTGGCGAAAGATTCATTAGGTTCGTTGACGAAATGATGAGAAATTTTCTGTATGGATTTCCAATCCGCAGGTATAAGATTAGAATCAAGCAGAAAACCGCATATCTCTTTATCGGTAAGAGCACGTTCAAAAACCGGTTCGATTCCTAAAACAGCTACTGCAACCTTAATATTTTCAGACGTTGGCTTGAAATGTCCATTGCTGAATACTTTTCCGGTGAATTCTTTTTCTTCAGCTGTAGCGCCTGATAAAAATTCATAGTTCATCCCTAAGAGGGAATTTTTCTTGGGTTCAGGCAGTTTGTCGAATACCGCGGCAACTTCCCGAAAGTGCGATTCAAGCCATGAAGTCTGTTCGGGATCAAGCTCATTGATGGTTCCAAATAACAGCCAATATCTTAGAAGATTGAATGACTGATGTTTGTCATCATAATCTCTCCAGTCCGTCCATAGTCTGACGAGTTCGTCCGCCGGCTGAAAGTAGATGTTGGCAAAAAGAGTTTTTCTTTTTTCGTCAGCATGGTCGTTGATATATTTATCAACAAATTCCAATGATGAAGACCCTATTTCCCAAAGCGTCCGGATGAACCTGAAAAAGCTTTTATTGTTCTGCTGTCTGACAGATACGTCCGACAAATAGTCGGCAATCTGGTATTTTTGAATGCTTTTCAGCTGAAAATCCTCGATATCAAGTTCTTCAACTATGGCCGCGACATTGTCCGGCTGGATCTCAAACGTGTCGCGCATCGCATCGTTCTGGATGCTTCGAAGAATGGCATAATCGTTTCTTGTCAGAATTCCCTCGCGGAAATATGAAACGTAATTGGCATAATCAATATCGAAATATCCTAACCGTATAAGCCTGATTGCCATATCATCGAGGTCAAGACCTTTAATCTCTTCTTGAAGATAAATAGATTCAGTTCCGAAAAGTCGTTTCAGATCGAATTTTCTTATGGATGCGGCATACTCGTTAAGTTTATTCTCCGTATAAGTGATATAGGTCTCGCTTGCACCAACAACATCCAGATAAGAATAACCGCCGTAAGCCTTCTGAAAAATCTTATCATTATCTATATCTAATGTATGGCGGTTTCCGTCCATATCCTCGCAATGAATTACACTTTGTTCAAGAAGCTTTCTGAACAGATATTCATCATGAGTGAAATTATAGATTATTTCTTTACGGACATCCCCAAAACTTATTTTATTTAATTCTATTTTGTAAATATATTGAAGGGCAGTAAAATATCTTTTGCGAAGATTTTCTTCGGACTCTTCTCCAAATTTCCCGTGAATCTTTTTGGCTTTTTCAAGCTGAGATTTTTGATGGCTGTACTTTATATCGACAAGCTTTCCGCATAATGTTTCTCTATACTCTTTTGTGAGAGTATCAGCCAAAATCCCTTTTTGCATGGAAAGCAATGCGTATTTATCGGGATGCACATTCTTATAGGCGATAAATGTCAGAAGGTTGTCGGGTTTCAGATCTTTTCGCTCGTCGAAAGAAAAGTCGTGGTATATCTGGTCGAATTCGTTGGCCGTGTTGAGGACCGTTCTCATATCTTCCAGGTAAGTCGCGACATGTCGCAGGACTTTATCTGAAATGACATTTTCATACCCCATTTCGTTGAGGGTTATGCGAAGAAAATCTTTGGAATTTCTCGGAGAGGCTACGGGAGGAATGTGTCGGATATAGTCGAAGACTTTTACGCGGAAATTATCGTTGAATATATCGTCCTTGACGGCGTAAACGAAAACGATTCTTCTGTTAACGAATTTGGAAGAGTTGATTATCTTGTTTATTTCCCGGAGCTTCAGATAAAGCTGGGGATAGTTGAAACGGTCGAGGTCCTCGAAGACGACTACATTATAGTCCGTTCGTTGAAAAAACAGAAGGATATTGTCGAGTTGCTGATTGAAGAGGGAGACCGGTGCACTCTCCGACTCGAGTTCCGCTTTCCCGATACCGCTGTTGATGCTCAATTGTTTTATGCGGAACTGTTTTACTACATAATATATTCCAATAATTGAGGTAACGGTGAAAGTGGCAAGCCCGATGATCCCGATGGCTGTTGATAAGGATTTTGGAACAGTCAGATCTTCGAAAACTTTGAGATTGCCTATAAGGTCGGGAAAGAAGGTGAGTAGCAGCGACAGGATGAAAAAAACTGTCCAGAGGGTTTTGTTGATAATCCCGTCTTCAGAGATATGATATTTATGGCTGAACAAAGATTCAAGAAGGGAATCTTCGAGGTAAATGATCTGTTGCAGGATGGAATATTCCAGCGACAGGATTTCATTTTGATTCATCGCTCCTGATTCTCTTTCTTCCTTGGAGGCATGTGTGGCAAGCGAGATCTGAAGAAATCTCTGTTTGGGATCGGCTCTTTTTATGAGAGTTTCGATAACGCTGCTTTTTCCGCTTCCATATACTCCTGACAGTGCTATGTTAAGGATTCTGTCGTCCTTGAGCGCGCACTCTATATCCTTTATCGCTCCAAATGCTAAGTCGCCGGGAGTGAGAATTTTAGGATATAGTCTGTTATGCCTGTGTTTAAGATCATTCATAATTCCACGTATTTGACAGTGCCGCTATAAAATAACGAAACGCCGACAACATTTATTGCCGGCGCTCCAGTTATTACTGATGTAGAGTTTATATAGGAATTTTTCTTTCGCTTAGGCTTCGATAGCTTTTTTGATTGAATCGACGATGTAGCGGACGTCCTCGTCAGTGACGTATGGACCTGCGGGAAGACAAAGACCGACTGCGAAAAGACTTTCACTGACGCCGTTTACGTATGCGGGAGCGTCCTTATAGACGGGCTGCTTGTGCATAGGTTTCCACAAAGGTCGTGCTTCGATGTTGGCCGCGTCCAGAGCTACACGCATTGCCTCCACGTTGGCGTTGGGCTGACAGTCGGTCGTAGCCGATGAAGCGGCGTGAGTGACACCTGCCGCGCCACCGACAGCTCCGGTGATGACCTTTTTGTAGGCGTTCTCCTGTCCCTTGACTTTCAGAGCGGGATCGAGAGTGACGGCGCAGAGCCAGAAATTCGAGTCAAAGCGAGGAGTCGGATTTTCATGGAGCGTAACCCCTTTGACATCGGCAAGCAGCTCTCGGTAGAGTGCCTGAACATGTTTGTGGTGTGCGATATGCTCGTTGATTACCGTCATTTGGCCGCGTCCTATGCCGGCGCAGATGTTGGACATGCGGTAATTGTAGCCGATATGCTCATGCTGATAGTAAGGATATGATTCACGGGCCTGAGTGGCATAGAAAAGGACCTCCTTTTTTGCTTCCTCGTCGCGGCATATCAGAGCACCGCCGCCGGAGGTTGTGATCATCTTGTTGCCGTTGAAGGAAAGAACACCATAGTCACCGAACGTGCCGAGCACCTGACCGTCGAACCTCGAACCGAGTCCCTCTGCGGCATCCTCGATGACGGGGATTTCATAACGGTCGGCAATCTCAAGGATTCGGTCGATCTGATAAGGCATGCCGTAGAGAGCAACGGGAATGATGGCTTTCGGCTTGCGCCCGGTCTTGGCTATGCGGTCCTTTATAGCCTCTTCAAGCAAGTCCGGATCCATGTTCCAGGTCTCGCGTTCCGAATCGACAAACACGGGAGTTGCACCGAGATAGGTGATAGGATGACTCGAAGCGCAGAAAGTAAAAGACTGAACCAATACCTCATCGCCGGGACCGACGCCGCATGCGAGAAGGGCAAGGTGTACGGCAGCTGTGCCGGCTGACAGACAGCACACTTTTCGGTCAAGTTCATTGGTCCAGCCGTTATTGTCAACCTTGTTGACAAACTCTTCGAGATCCTTCTCGAAACCGTTGACATTCGGTCCCATAGGCACGACCCAGTTCGAGTCGAAAGCTTCCTTTATAAAATCCTGTTCCCGGCCACTCATGTGCGCCAGACACAGATAAATCCTCTCTCTCATATAACGTGTTTTATTTGCATTTAAACATTGTTCGAAATCTAATTAGCAAAATTGGTCAATAATAGCCATAACTCATTTTGAATTATATTCCTCAAGGGCCTTTTCAAGAATGAATAATGCTCTCCTGATTTTTTTCATTTCCAAAACATAAGCAAGACGTACTTGATTCCGCCCCATTGCAGGATCGGAATAAAAACCGCTTGCCGGTGCCATCATAATAGTTTCTCCTATAACACTATCAGGAGTCTCTTCATCTTTCCAAACGAATTTCTTAAGGCACCATTCACAAAACTTGTCAGCATCGTCAACAGGCAACGAGGCAAGGGTATAAAACGCTCCCATCGGGATGGGTGAATAGCAGCCAGAGATCCTGTTTATCCCGTCAATCAGACATTTTCTACGAGCCACATATTCCTCATAAACATCTCTTGAATATTGTTCTGTACCGTCAATCGAGGCCTCGGCGATAATCTGGCCTATCAAGGGAGGAGAAAGTCTGGCCTGACAGAATTTCATCACAGTCTCTCTTACTGCTTTATTTTTTGTGATAAGAGCGCCTATTCTGATTCCACATTCACTATATCGTTTAGAAACTGAATCAATCAGAATCACATTGTCCTGAATCCCTTCAAGATGCATGGCGCTTATATAGGGACTGCCGGTGTATATGAATTCTCTATACACTTCATCGGAAAAGAGATAAAGATTATACTTCTTGACCAAATCTCGGATTCGGTTCATCTCTTTCTGAGAATAGAGATAACCAGTCGGATTGTTAGGATTGCAAATCAATATAGCTTTTGTCCTCTCGTTGATCAGCTCCTCAAACTTATCTATTTTAGGCAGGCAGAACCCTTCTTCAATAGTTGTTGTCACAGTTCTGATAATAGCGCCTGCCGAAACTGCAAAACTCATATAATTCGCATAGGCCGGTTCAGGAATTATGATTTCATCACCAGGATTTAGACAGCTCATGAAAGCAAATAACACAGCTTCAGAACCTCCGCAGGTTATTATAATCTCATCAGCATCAAGTTTAATCTGATACCTATCATAATAGACTACTAACGCTTCTCTCAAAGAACGATAGCCTTGCGAAGGGCTATATTCCAATGTTGTCCTATCTATGTTTTTGAAGATATCAAGAGCTTTCTTAGGAGTAGGTAAATCAGGTTGCCCGATATTAAGCCTGTATATGCGTACACCTTTATCTTCCGCTTCATAAGCGAGTGGAGCAAGTTTACGTATTGGAGAAGCCGGCATCCTTATGCCTCTTTCCGAGATTTGTAGGTTCCTATTCATCAATATATCATGAACGATATACAGGAAAGAACGATGACTCCTTGTTGAACTCCGAGTCTTGGTTTATCCTAATGTTCGTAAGAAAATTATATTTATCATTATCAATTATCATTTTGCCTATTGAGAACTGATAATCTGAATTGCGGTTAAAGGCAGCCTTAAATTTGTAAAGGTTATCTTCACCAGATCCGACTCCCCCTCCAAGATGAAATGTCTTGAATCCACACTCATGTCCCCACAACGCAGCTTTATACAGCAACAGGTTGCTAGGAGCTAGCCGACGGAATTCATATCGCGATCCCGAGAGATGATAGTGCATCTGGGTTCCACTGAAAAGCATGATAGACATGGCTATAATACGTTCTTCAAACACTGCATAGAATATTTCATAATTGTCATGCAAATCCCTATCAATACTTTCGTAGAACGCTCTTTCGAAGAAATAATAATCTTCGGCGTTATCATTGCGCATAGTCTCGTCGTAGATTTCCTTAAAGATATCAAGCAATTCCATACCTTTTCCATGCCTGATTTCGACACCGGATTTCTCGGCCTTGCGAATCATATTGCGGTTCTTACTGATAATATTCTCCCAAATTATCTCAGGAGATGAAAGGTCAAGGGCTATCGTATGGCCGAGATCTATGACTTCAAGAATACCTTTCGAGTCTGAGGCATTGGCTAAAACCGGATGGAAACGGAAGAATACGGACACTGCACCTTCCCGGAGTAGTGCTTCCTTCAGTTCCGAACTGATGTGCTTTATTTCGTATGCGTCGGGAGTGCGATCGAATATGAAACCGCCATAACCATACGGAGTGACCATGTCAAAGTATTTTCCAGAGGGTATGCGGCCTTTGAAGTGAAGGTCGTCGGTTACATCACGTTTCATTAACACGCACAGACCACGACTGGAGTCACTTTCATATAGAATCAGCATCGGCTCGCCGTCACCATGAAGCCTAAAGCCTTCAACATAAGATTTGAAATAATATACATCAGCCTTGGGAAATCCTAAAATTACGTTATCCCAGACCTCGCTTTCGGATAGGGGTATAATACTAATCATATAACATGATTTAGAATTTGAACAAGTTTAAGCATGTCTTTTTCGGAATATCGGCCATCACAGTGGACCGAAAGCATCATTTTCGAGAAATCCACGGCGTCCGAATCTTTATCATATACATCAGGCCAGAGAATTGCGGGATAAACATTATTTCGAATCAGATAATTTCTTGCATTTTCTCGCTGGATATTACTATTAAATAATATGATTAAAGAAAATGGTGTGGATTTATCGATATTTCCGGTTATGGGTTTAGAGTGTCTAAAATCAAGTTTTTCCAGTAGAAGAGAATAATTTGATTTCTTCAAATTAAACCAGGTTTCTATATCAATATTTCCTATTATTTCGCTTGTAATAGACGACCAGTCAGATAAAGAGAATGAACCAAAGCATTCCTCGGTGTCTCTAAAAATTTTAAGGAATGATTCTTTGTTGATCAAGTCGTTCTTTAAATATTCTGCCTTAACTTCCATTGCGCTGTATCTTAAGGACATCGAGCCGGCGACTTCACGAGTACGTGGCATCTGGTCAGGCAATGAAAAATTATCAGGAGACCATAAAATTCCGCCATCTGCAGTTGGCAAGGTTTTCCTGATTGATGCGAAACACCACCGGGCATTGCTATTAAGCGCCCATTTTCCTGTCAGGTCATGAGAATGGTCTTCTACCACATCACAGGGATATATATTGCTCTTGTGAAAACCGTGAAGACCAAAATAATTTATACGCAGAAGTAAATCATTTCGTTCCAGTGGAAGAGTGTTAACAATACTGTCGGGATTATCAATTGGTAAACAACGATAGCGTTTAACTTCAACATCAGTTCTGTCCAATATCAGCATACTTTCTCCGCAATAATAAGTCGGAATCCATATGCGGTTATAACCATATGCCTGAATTAAATCGAGTAACGGTTGCCTTCCTGACACATAACGATTGAATATCCCATAAGGCAAACCTTTGCCGACGGGATATTCAATTCTATGAAAATCGGAGCCGAATTCCATTATTTGCCTCTGAGTTCGAGAAAACGGTCTATTGCCATTTCCTCTTTATAATTCTGGAATAGTTTATGAACGTCGTACACAGGTTCATACCCAAGTTCCTCTTTAGCGTTGGTTATATTCATCAGAAAACCTCCACCGCTCTTTCTGTCAGGATCGATGCATTCGATAGTTGATGGATGTTCTTTAGGAGAAAAAACGTCAATAATTGCCTGGCACTGCTCAAGAAGGGTTACAGGCTTTCCTGTACTGACATTATAGAATCCGCCATCGCGATCTACCAGACATGCTTTGCAAATCATCTGCGCGCAGTCATAGACATGAACCATATCTTTAGCATAATTAGGATCACCCCAGATTGTCAGTGGCTCACCTTTTATGGCTTTATTGATTTGCTGATACAGCGGTCGCATGGTTTTGACACCATTTGGATAATAATATTGGTTTGGACTGTATTCGTAAATTGTCGGGAATCGGAATACAAATTTCTTCAGACCGAATTCCTGATGGTAATGTTCCATCATCTCAAGAGCGCAATTTTTTGCAATCACATAAACGGCATGATCACCTGTGTAACTAAAGTTGGGTTTATCATAAGGATCAAGCACATGGTCTTGGGGATATAACGATACATCGAATACTGTCTGGCTGAACATTATTCGATCTGCTTTAACCTTACGACAATATTCAAGTACATTAGTGGTTCCGATTACAATACTATCTATATATTTGCGTGGGTCATATTCGCTCATATACGATGGAATTTCGGCTGCTAAATGAATTATCGCATGTACATTTTCTGTCGGAAGTTTTCTGAAGTCATCTTTATTTGTAAGATCAACAGAATAGTACGTCACTCCTTGTTTTTCCCAAAAGTTTGTTTTTCGCCGCCCCGAAGCTATCACCTCGAATTCATTTTTGTTGAAGAAGTCGAGGGCATAAAGAGTGAGATATGAACCCACATTGCCGGTAGCACCAAAGATAATAATTTTTTTCTTTGACATTGTTTTTTTGTAATATGTTATTCGAAAAGTTCTTCCTTGAGAATCGACATAACAATTACATCTTTATAGCATCCGCATTTATAAATGGCCTGCCGAAGCGTTCCCTCTTGTTTATATCCGATTTTCTGATGTAGTCTGACAGAGGCAATATTATCGGCGTTTATTCGAGCTTCGACTCGATTAAGCCCAATTTCATTGAAAGCAAAATTGAGAATTTCATTTAGGGCTTCTGCTCCGTAGCCTTTACCCCAACAAGATTTTTCACCTATAAGGATATGCGATTCGGCGGTACGGTTGATGTAATTGATGCCTGTAAGATATACATTGCCGATATGCGAATTATCGTCGCATAGGCATATAGCAAGTTTTACATCACCGTGGCCAAAAATCGTATCGAGTACCCATTTCTTTTCGCGCTCGGCGGAAAAGTAAGAAATACCC
>JABLTO010019879.1_pt1 | contig 24979 bp, 26 predicted proteins | sample 7160091 | NCBI WGS metagenome assembly JABLTO01 (sample SAMN14651225, study PRJNA627086) | human gut metagenome | isolation source: feces | host: Homo sapiens
ATCGGTAGGCAACTCCTGCAATACGCCGGATTTCACATATTTGGGAACCCAACCGTAGAAAATATTGATAATATTGGGCCCTTTACCGGTAGCAATTGCTGCCGCCAGTTTTTGCTCGTAATTGTCATAAGGGAAATTCTGATGGACAACTTTGATGCCGGGATTTTCCGCTTCAAACTCTTTGATCAGTTCGTCGATCAGATTGACTTTGGACTCATAGAAATACTGCCAATACTCAATGACAACTTCTTCCCCATTGTCTCCGCCGCCGGACGAACCTTCTGCCGGCGTAGAATTAGCAGGCGTTTGTCCGCAGCCGCCGAACAACGCGGTGCAAAGAATAGCCGCCAGCAACAATGCGATGATTCTTTTCATGATACTACCTCTTTTCTGTTCAGATATAATGTATATTTTCCTCTGCGCACGCCGCAGGAATAGAAACAGGATGGGTGGACGCCATCAACGCTGCACCAATGGCACCGCCCCATTTTCCACCATCGGATAACACGATCGGCGTTTCCCCCGGAATCAGGCGCCGAATCCTTTTTTGCAGCTGATCAAGAAGGTATTCCCCCTCGTTCGCCAGACCGCCGCCAATGACAATTTTAGAAGGCTGCAGCAGACAGATAATGTTGGCAAGGCCAACTGACAGCGCATCAATCTGTCTGCCGACGATCTGTTTGGCAATCGGGTCCTCCTGCTGTTGTGCCAGGCGGAAAATTTCGCGGGTATCCATGGACAGCCCCGTTTTTTCCCGATACCGGTTGCTCACGGCAATCGCAGATGCTCGCCGCTCAAATGCACCGAACTCCCGCCGGCTGGGACAGGGAGTGGACAGATCCCGCTCTTCAACCATATAGCCAATTTCTCCAGCCCCAAAATGGCTGCCCCGGTAAAGGGACCCGTTCAGCACGATTCCCGCGCCGATGCCGGTGCCGACTGTGACCAGCACATAGTCCGTTTCCTCCTGGCAGCTGCCGATGACCCCTTCCGCCAAAGCCCAGGCATTGACATCATTATCCGCACAAACCGGAAGTGAAATGCTTTGTTGCAGAACCCGGCACAGCGCAAAATTTTCTACTTTCAGCGCCGGACACCAAACCACCACGCCAGCTTCTGTATCCACCGTACCGGGAATCCCAATGCCGATTTGGGAGATAAGGGGCCATTGTCTCAATTTCTCCCAGATCAGATCGGTTAAGAACTTTAAAAATGGCTGCTCTTCCGTCACCGTAGAATAGGACTTCGCCTCCACCAGATGATTCTGATCATCCAATACGGCAACCTTTGTCTTCGTCCCCCCTACGTCAATACCTAATTTCATGGCTCTCAGTCCTTTTTCAAATGCTTCTCCACCTGTTCTGTCAATTTTTCATGGGCCGAACGGTATCCACCGCGAATTTTTTCCAGCTGGCATTGTTCCTGCTGCAGTACAGCCAGACGTTCCCGATGCATTCGGGATGCCTGAGACAAGGCCGGTCCGCCAGTGCGGTCCCGAATAGCGACGAAATGAACAGGATCCAGCGCCGTTCGGATTGCCTCATCGGAGAGATCCACCGGATAACCGAGCACCTCTTTGGAGATTTCCTCACAGAATTCCTCCGTAATATCTGCCGCGTCCTTGCCTTCGGCATACAGGCGGCGGACAATCGTACTGGTAAGCTTATGCGCCTTGCGGAAAGTCAGTCCCCCTTCCCGCACAAAAGTATCTGCCAATTCGGTGGCGGTGATAAAGTTCTCTCCCGCGCGTTTGTGCAGGAGTTCTTTGTTGATCTGCATCGTCGCCAGCACATTGGTGATGATCTCCAGCGCGCGGCTCAGATAGGATACCGCGTCATACAGGTGAATTTGCAGATCTTCTTCTGAATCTACGATGTCACCGTACGGCGTGTTATGCTGCACGGTGAAAACCGCCTGTGCTTCCGCCAACGCTTTGCTTAAAATCGGTCGGCAATGCTCCAGCGACGACGGATTGCGCTTTTGCGGCATGATGCTGCTGATTTGAACATAAGGGTCTGTCAGGCGCAAGAAAGCAAATTCCATGGTACACCAATCCAAGATATCCTTCATAAACCGTGACAGGTTAATCGCCATCGTCATCATAACCGAAGCAAACTGGGTCATATGGTCGCTAGCTGCGATAGAATCGTAAGAGTTTTCACAAAGGGAAGAAAAGCCCAACAACTCGCAAACCCGTTCACGGGAAATAGGAAAGCCGGTAGTCGTAATCGCAGCCGCCCCAAAGGGGCTCATGTTTACTGTTTTTTCCGCCTCCATCAGTCGCTGGAAATCCCGCTGCATGACATCTGCCATAGACAATAAATAATGCCCCAGAGTGGACGGCTGTGCCGGCTGCGTGTGAGTATACATCGGCATAACTGTCTCCAGATTCTCTCCTGCCAGATACAACAGTGATTCTCGGAAGAGATTGAGTTTTTCCGCCAATCCTACCAGATGCTCGCGCAATACCATCCGAAACTCACCTACGCAAATATCATTGCGGCTGCGGGCCGTATGCACTTTTCCGGCAAGATCGGAGCCGATCCGGTTCTCCAGCTCTTTTTCAAACAGGAAAAACAAATCCTCATATGCCGGATTGTATTCGGATTCTTCAATCGGCAGTTTTTCCAGATCCAACATGGTGGACAAAATCAGCGCACATTCATCCTCTGTCATCAGATCCTGTTCTCGAAGCATGACCACATGCGCTTTCGTCACCTCAATAAACACACGGTAATAATATACTTTTTGCAGGTCGAAAATCGGTTTCAGCGCGTTTTTTTGAAAGCTGATTCCAGGAAAGGACATTCCGTCAGCCGCCTGCACACTTTCACGGGTAATCATATGAAACACACCTCTTTCTCCTGTTCAATGCCGCGGCAAAAACTGCATCTGATGTTTCTTTTGCCAGATATTTCCCACACACCCGTAACGCAGGGCCCGATCCCCCAATTTAGAAAACTTGACGTCACAGGGAACGGGGGTTAAATACCGCAAGCGCTCCCGCATGTAATCCGCCAGCAGCGGCTCTGCCGCCGCATAGCTGCCGTGCAGAATAATTGCCTGCGGATTTAAAAGGCTGATGACACTGCCCAAGCCAAGACAAATTTGATCAGCATTTTCAAATATCCGGTTTTTCAGCTCCTGATTGCCAGCCTGCGCCTCAGACACAATCTGATGAAAAGGCATGCTGGTCTGCGTTTTCAAAGTCCGCAAAGAAGCTGTTTTTTCGAAATACCCGAAATCCGTGAGCGTATAAGGTCCGTTTTCCAACGCATCCCGTCCGGTAATCATGTAGCCGATTTCTCCAGCCATACTGCAATGGCCACGATAGATCCGGTTATTGATAATAATGGCAGAACCGATACCGGTGCCGATGGTAACAACAACGAAATCAGAATAATCCCATCCGGCCCCCATCCAATTTTCACCCAGCGCATTGAGGTACACATCTTTATCGATATAAACCGGCATTTGCAGTTCTTTTTGCAGAACTGCCGCCAAATCACAGTCTACCAAGCCCAATTCCGGAGAATAAAGGACACGGTTGTTCTCCACTGTTCCCGGTATCGACAGACCCGCCCCCACAAAACGCTCGCGGCCACCGGCCTGCTCGATCAGCTGCGCCATATCAGCGGACAGCGTTTGAAAAAGCCGCGGCATTCCGTCAAAAGAAAAGTCCGCATAAGAACGGGAAAACAGTTCCTTTCCCATCAGATTACAAACTGATATCCACGCGTTTTGCAGACGGAAAGCAGCTGTAAGCACCAATCCTGCTTCCTCACAGATTCGCAGAAAAATGGGACGCCGGCCACCACGGGCGGAGGCCTCTCCAAAGGCACCTTCTACCACCAGCCCGCTGCTGATGAGTTCGTCAACAATGTTAGTTACTGCCGCAGGAGAAATTTCCAAAAGCTCTGATACCTGCTTTCGGGACACCGGCTGTCTGGCCATGATAACCGACAGGATATCGCTGCGGTTATTTTGTTTTACGGAGCTGTTTTTCAAAATTTTTCATCCTTTTCTTTGGACGCTATTTAATATAGCGGCCCAATACCCTCTCAATATTCCCAGCAAAGATTTTCTGGATATCTTCATCGCTGAAGCCCAGCTCCACACAATCGCGCATCTGTACATCCAGATATTCGCTGACAAAGCCTCTTGGGAACCAGGAACCGTCTGTACCGAATAAAATTCGATCTGGGCCGATGGTTTCATAATATTTTTTGAACAGGTCTTTTGTTGTCAGCGGGTAGGGCATCCAGCGGGTCCACTGATTGCTGCCGGAGGTATCAATATATACGTTGGGGCATACCCAGCATAGAAACAGGGTATCTTCTACCTTACTGCACCCATAATGAGGAACAATAAAAATGACGTCCGGAAACGCTTTCGCCACATTTTGAATGATTTTAGGAGACATATTGACATGATCCATAATGCCGCCGGCTGCGCCCATAATACCAAAATGGAACAAAACCGGAACCTGATGCTTTTCTGCGACCTGCCACAGCGGATAAAGAGATTTGTCATCTAACGGCCGATCCAGCGCAGGGCCCAAAATTTTAATACCGCGCAGCCCTTGTTGGGAAATCGCATATTCTAATTTTTCCGCTGCATCCGGGGCAAAGGGGTCATGATGTGCGTATCCGATAAAACGGTCCGGTGCAAACTGAACAATGCGTGCCATGTTCTCATTACTTTGCTCCAGTCCGCCTGCGGTTACAAATACAGCCTTCTCCACACCTTTGGCATCCAGATCATCCAGCCAAAGCTGGCAGGTTTCTTCTATGGTATCGCATTCGGGAAGTGCATCCGGGAAACCCCATGCCTTTTTCCACTGATCCTGCTGGAATTTGTTCATCTGCTGGAGCTTTTTCCACTTTTCTATGCCAAATTCATCAATATATTCCTGGCGGTTCTTTCCCAAGTTTTCATTTTTTACCGCAAAATGCAGATGGGAGTCAATGATGCGGAATTTTTTGGCCATAACAATCCTTCCTTTCAAATTGATTTCAAAAACATCAGCCTTTTACGCCGGTCAGTTGCACGCCCTCGATGATTTTTTTCTGGAAAATCAGGAAAATGATGATAATGGGAATAGTCGCCACCGAGGCGCCGGTCATGATCAGTTCCCACTGGCTGGCATTTTCCGCAGAGAACTGTGCCAGGCCCAGCGTAATGGTGTACTTTTCTTTACTGTCCAATGCGATAACCGGCCACAAAAAGGAGTTCCAGTTCCCCAAAAAGGTGAAGATGCCCAAGGCGCTGAGCGCTGGGGTGACCAGCGGCAGGGCAATTCGGGTATACACTCCAAATTCGCTCAATCCGTCAATCCGGCCTGCATCCAAAAGTTCGTTGGGAACGCCGGTGAAAAACTGCCGCATCAGGAAAATGCCGAAAGCCGAGCTCAGGCCGGGAAAGAGCATCGACCAATATGTATTGTTCCAACCCAGCTGATTGACCATCATATACCAGGGAATAATCATCATTTCCGTCGGAATCATCATGGTGGAAAGGAGCATGGTGAAAATCGCCTCTTTCCCGCGGAAACGATATTTGCAAAAAGCATACCCCAAAAGAGGGTCGAAAACCAGAACCGAAAGGGTCGTAATCCCCGCCACCAGAAAGCTGTTTAAAAACCATCTGGGAAAATCTGACCCGGAAAGAACTTCACGATAATTTTCCAGTGTGAACTTTTTCGGAAGCAGACTGAGCGAATAGATATCCGTCCCGGTTTTAAAGGAGGTGGCAATCATCCAGATAAAAGGGAACACCATCGCTACGCCGATGACGACAAACGCCAGGTATAAAAGCGTCATTCTCACATTTTTCTTGAAACGCATGGAAAGACCCCCTTTAATCTGTTTCCTTATTCAAAACTTTCATTTGGACTAAGGTAATAATCATAATGACAATAAACAAAATGACAGTGATCGCGCTGGCCAACCCCATTTTGTACTGGCGGAACGCCGTATGGTAAATCTCCGTCACAATGCTGGCCGTGGACTTCAGCGGGCCGCCTTCCGCGCCGGCGATGTTGTAAACCTGTGTGAACACCTGCAGGGTGCGAATCGTACCCATGACGGTAACATAGACTAAAGTGGGATTTAACTGGCGGATCGTGATATAACGAAATTTCTCCCATCCGGATGCCCCGTCTATTTCCGCCGCTTCATAATAGGTGCGGGGAATCTGCATCAGACCGGCCAGAAGGATAATGGTGTTAAAACCAATACTCGACCAGATGACATTGGACATTACTACAAAAATCGATTGGTCTGCACTGTTTAAAAACGGCTGCGGGGCGATGCCAAAAAACTTTAAGATCCCGTTAATGACGCCGCCATTTTTCATAAACATCCATTTCCAAACATAAGAAATTGCTACGGCACTGGTTACATACGGAATAAATACAATCAGCCGGAAGAACGACCGCCCTTTTTCAATTTGATTAAGCATCAAAGCCAGAACCAGACTGATTACCACCATCAGCGGAACACAGACAAATACATATGCAAACGTGTTGCCAAATACTTTTTGCAGGGTCGGATCAGAAACAGCCGTTATGTAGTTTTCAAACCCGATGAACTCTCTCTCAGGCGAAAGGAGATCCCACTCCATAAAACTCAAAAAGAAAGAGAAAAAGGTTGGCAGAATTCGGAAAGCCACAAAGTACAGCACCGGCAGCGCGATAAACAGATAGGCCGTACGTGCTTTTTTTCGCTCGATAGAGTTCCGATTTTTCTTTTTTTGCACCTTGGCGCCCTTTACCAGCACCGCATTTGCCTGTGCCATAACAAATCCCCTTTCCAATCTAAAAATCAAAGGTTAGTTATTTTTTAACATAAACCAACTTGTTTTGAAAAAAATATGCCTTGTTGTATTTGTTATTATATATAAAATTATTACACAAGTAAATTGATTTTTATATTAAATTTTATTTTCACTCTTTGTTTATTATGCCTATTTTATCCCACACCTCTGTAATTTTTTGCGTTTTCTTTGAATATCGCACAATGGTCATTAAATTTTATATAAAAAAGCAGGGGGAAAATTCCCCCTGCTTTTTTGCCCGAAAACTATTCTGCCGTAGATTCCTTCGAGGAGTCCTCATCAGGATGGGACTCTCCGCAGCAATGATCCTCTTCACAACTGCCGCAATAGCAACCGCTGTCATCGAATTCATAGCCCAAATCCGCCAGAAAATCCTCCCGGATCTCTTTTGCGGCCTTTTTGCTCTTCAGGTATGCGCAAACGGCTACGATAGCACCGCCAATCGCCACCAATGCAAACAGGAACGATAAAAAGTTATTGCCTTTTTTCACGGATCGTTTCCTCCTTCCGGTCAGTCCTGATCGATACCGGGCCAAACCCCCCGGCTTTTCTTTAGTATATACCAATTCCCCTAAAATAACAATCTATTTCGTCAAAAGAGATTTGCCGTCCATTTCTGCCGGCTGGGGCAGGCCCAGCATTTCCAGCATGGTAGGCGCCAAATCTGCCAAACGGCCTCCTTCTTTGAGCGTATGGGTCCCATCTCCTACTAGCAGCAACGGAACAGGATTGGTGGTATGGGCGGTAAACGGAGAACCATCCGGCTCATACATTTGATCCGCATTTCCGTGGTCCGCTGTAATCAGTGCCCGGCCCCCCATAGACAAAATCTTATCCACCACTTTGCCCAAGCAGGTATCCACCGCTTCTACCGCAGAAACCGCCGCTTCAAACACGCCGGTATGGCCGACCATGTCGCAGTTGGCAAAGTTTAAAATAACCACATCATATTTGCCGCTGTCCAGACGGGCCAGCAGCTCATCGGTAACTTCATAGGCGCTCATTTCCGGTTTCAGGTCGTAAGTCGCCACCTTGGGAGAAGCAATCAGCGCCCGATCCTCGTTTTTACAGGGAGCCTCTACTCCGCCGTTGAAGAAAAAGGTTACATGGGCATACTTTTCCGTTTCGGCGATCCGCAGTTGAGTCAGGCCATGATCCGAAATATACTGGCCAAAGGTATTTGCCAGAGACTGGGGTTTGAATGCCACATGGACATTGGGCATCGCCGCATCGTATTGGGTCATGCAGACAAAGTACAGTGGGAAAAAGCCATTTCGGCGCTCAAAACCGGCAAAATCCGGATCAACCAGCGTACGGGTGATCTCCCGGGCACGATCAGGTCGGAAGTTGAAGAAAATAACCGAATCGTTTTCGCGAATGCAACCGTCTTTATCACAGACAACCGGCACTACAAATTCATCAGTCACGTCTGCCGCATAGGATTTTTCCATGGCGCAGACCGGGCACTCGGCAGTTTCGCCTTCTCCGTATACCATCGCGGCATAGGCTTTCTCCACCCGCTCCCAGCGGTTGTCGCGGTCCATAGCGTAATAGCGGCCCATGACCGACGCGATTTTGCCAACGCCGATCTCTTTCATTTTTGCCATCAGTTCTTCTACGTATTCCTTGCCGGAAGAAGGAGGCACATCACGGCCATCCATAAAGCAGTGGACATACACCTTTTCCAGTCCGGCCCGTTTGGCCAGTTCCAGCAGGCCGTACAGGTGCTTATTGTGAGAATGGACGCCGCCATCAGATAGAAGGCCCATCAAATGCAGGGCACTGCCGTTCTTTTTGCAGTTTTCAACGGCACCGCACAGTGCTTCATTCTGGAAAAAGTCTCCATCTGAAATAGACTTGGTAATGCGGGTCAATTCCTGATACACCACCCGGCCGGCGCCGATATTGGTATGCCCCACCTCTGAGTTGCCCATCTGTCCATCCGGCAGGCCGACATCCATGCCGGAAGCGCCGATGAGGGTATGGGGGCAGGTTTCAAACAATTTATCCAAATTGGGGGTTTTGGCGGCGTGGATTGCATTGCCGTAATCCGACGGGTTATTGCCAAATCCGTCCAAAATAATCAATGCCAAAGGTTTTTTCATATGGATTCCCCTTTCTATGATGCGGGATGGTTATTTGGAAGCAGCCTTTACGATAATAGAGAAATCCTCTGCTTTCAAAGATGCACCGCCGATAAGGCCGCCGTCCACATGCTCTTTGCTCAGCAGCTCTTCTGCGTTTTTCGCGTTCATGGAGCCGCCGTACTGGATCGTCATTGCTTCGGCAACATCTTTGCCGTAAAGGCCCGCTACCACACTGCGAATAAAGCCGTTGACTTCGTCGGCCTGATCAGCGGTAGCGGTTTTGCCGGTGCCGATCGCCCATACCGGCTCGTAAGCGATGATGATGCGGGACAGTTCCTCTTTGGAAACGCCGCCCAGCGCCACTTTTGTCTGCATGGCACAAATTTCCTCAGTGATGCCCTGCTCCCGCTGCTCTAACAGTTCGCCAACGCAGAGGATTACTTTCAATCCGGCATCCAGCGCGGCGCGAACCCGCTGGTTAACGGTTTTGTCCGTCTCACCGAAGTACTGACGGCGCTCCGAGTGACCGATGACCACATATTCTACTCCCATTTCCGCCAGCATGTCCGCCGAAATCTCACCGGTAAAAGCGCCGGATTTTGCCCAGTGGCAGTTTTCCGCACCTACTTTGATGCTGGAGCCTCTGGTTGCCTCCAGCGCGGTTTCCAGATTGGTATAAGGCACACAAATCACAACACCGCAGTCTGCGTCTTTGACCAGAGGCTTAAGCTCTTCAATCAAAGCTTTTGCCTCCGGACGGGTTTTATTCATCTTCCAGTTGCCGGCGATAACCGCCTGCCTTTTTGCTTTGTTCATGATGCTTTCTCCTTTGATTTATTGTAATTTATGAAAAAAATTTTTTCTTTCTATTTTTTCAGGAAAAGCAACAATGGGCACGGTATTTTCCGTGCCCATCATCTCTTCGCTTATGCGCAGGAAAAGAACAGCCTTTTCGGTTGCGGTTTGGACTTATTTATCGTTTACGCAAACGATGCCGGGCAGCTCTTTCCCTTCCAAAAATTCCAGAGAAGCGCCACCGCCGGTAGAAATATGGGTCATCTTATCACCGAATCCCAGCGTATTGACCGCAGCAGCAGAGTCGCCGCCGCCGATGATCGTGATCGCATCGGTCTCAGCCAAGGATTTGGCAACTGCGATGGTGCCTTTTGCCAGCGTCGGGTTCTCAAACACGCCCATCGGTCCGTTCCAAACAACGGTCTTGGCGGATTTCACTTCATTTGCAAACAGCTCAGCGGTTTTCGGTCCGATATCCAGACCCATTTCGTCCGCCGGAATCTTATCCGCATCCACAGCAGTCACTTCAATCTCGCCGTCGATCGGATCCGGGAAAGCTTTGGCTACTACGCAGTCCACCGGAAGCAGAATCTTAACGCCTTTTTCTTCTGCTTTCTTGAGCATGTCCTTGCAGTAACCAATCTTCTCTTCATCCAGCAAAGAGGTACCTACGCCATAGCCTTTCGCAGCCAGGAAAGTATAAGCCATGCCGCCGCCGATGATCAGAGTGTCCGCCTTGTTAAGCAGGTTTTCGATTACATTGAGCTTGTCCGCAACCTTTGCGCCGCCCAAGATGGTAACGAAAGGTCTGGCAGGATCTTCAACTGCATTGCCCAGGTATTTGAGTTCTTTGCCCATCAGATAGCCAACTGCCGCTTCTTTTACAAAAGAGGCTACGCCTACGGTAGAGCAGTGCGCACGGTGGGCCGCGCCGAAAGCATCGTTTACAAATACTTCGCCGTCGACCAGAGCCGCCAGCTCGCGGCTGAACTCTTCGCCGTTTTTGGTCTCTTCTTTGCGGTAACGGGTGTTCTGCAGCAAAACTACGTCGCCGTCTTTCATCGCCGCAACCGCTGCTTTCGCGTTGGCGCCGACAACTTCGTCATCTGCCGCGAATACAACCTCTTTGCCCAGCAGTTCACTTAAACGCTTTGCAACGGGTGCCAAAGACAGTTCCGGTTTCGGCTCGCCCTTCGGTTTGCCCAGATGAGAGCACAGAACCACTTTGCCGCCGTCCGCAATCAGTTTCTTGATGGTCGGCAGAGCCGCCACAATGCGGTTTTCATCAGTGATGACGCCGTTTTTCAGCGGTACGTTGAAGTCACAGCGAACCAATACTTTTTTTCCGGCGACGTTCAGATCGTCAACCGTTTTTTTGTCCAGATAGCCCATAGTTCTACCACCCTTTCATAATATGTAAAAAAGTTGCACCAAAATTACGATTGTTAATCCATGAACAATCCGTATTTATTCTATCGGAAATGCCACGCTTTTGCAAGAGTTAAAGATACAAAATTTAATAACAAATGGTAAATTTTTTCTACTCTTTTTAAAGCCCCAGCTCTTGTTCCAAAATATCGCAGGCTTTTTCCATAAAAATGGCACAGGGGCGCTTTCCCTGCTCTTTGGTACGGGATAGATCATATTTTCCCTGTCCGATATTTCCCAGCAGCGTCCGGCACTGGGACGAACCAAACTCCGCTTCAAAACAGCCGTTTAGTTTTTTTACGATATCCTTCAGTTCGTTTTTTTTCTTGGCGTCCGATCCGTCAAAGGAGCCATAAGCCAAACCTGCAACCATAATCATGGCCGTGACGGCACCGCACTTCTCTCCCAGGCACATCCCGCCGCCAAATCCGCCGGCCAACGGCAGAAGACTTTCGGGCGAAAATCCGAAATCCTCGCAAAATGCGTTCAGCACAACCTGACAGCAATTATTTTTCTTTTCCAGCTGGTCGTCAATCTTTTTCTGTCTTTCTGCCTTCATCCCAAGTCCTCCTTATTTTCTGCGCTCTCCCATTACCATACAGCCCGCTAGATTGGGACCTGCATTGATGGTAATAGATGCCCCCGCTTCCGCAAGGCAAACCGCATATTTGCCAAAAGACTTCACCAATATTTTTTCCAATTCTTCCCCCACTTCGTCCCGGCCAGCCCGAATGGCAAAGAACGGTGTATGTTCGCCACGGCGCCGCTTTTGGGCAATCTGCGCCAGTTTGGGGACCACCGCTTTGTCCCCCCGAACCTTTTCAATTATTTTAATCTCTCCGTCAATAATGGACATAATCGGCCGCAGACCCAACATATCTCCTACAAAAGCGGCGGCTACGCTGATTCGGCCGGACTTTTTCGCAAAATCCAGATTGTAAACAGAAAAATAGGTCTCCGCCCGACTGAAATAATCGTCCAGATACGTCAGGATCTCCTCATAGGAACGTCCTTCTTCCGCCTGCTTTGCCGCCTGCACTACTGCATAGCCATAAGTATACGTATAGCAAAGTGAGTCAATCACCGTAATCTGAGTTTTTTGGGCCAGTTCCGGATATTCCTCTGCAAACAGATCTCTGCCCATATTCGCCGCAGCAAACATGTTGGATCCCTTGGAATTGATGGTTACATTGATGATTTTGCGGTACCCGTCTTCTGCCGCATGCCGGTACACCTCTGCATAACGGGTATGAGGAATATGGCTTGTCACAGGAATCCGGGCCGCATCGGTTAAAAGCTTATAAAATTCCCGATTGGTGAAATCCACCCGCTCATGATAATCCTTTCCGTCGATGGCAATAGGGATCGGCAACACCTCAATCCCATATGCCCTCGCCTCTTCCTCCGGAATATCACTGGCAGAATCGGTGATAAATTTGATTTTTTCCATGGATAATCGTCCTCCATATGTCATTCGTGGCCGTCTGTTTCCTCCGGCCAGGTGTAACAGGACAGCTGCCCCTGATTTTCCAGTTCCGGAAAGCCCCACTGCCGCAGCGTCTCATACACGCTTACCGCAACTGTATTGGACAAATTCAGGCTGCGCAGCCCGCCTTTCATGGGCAGCCTCAGGCACGCATCCGGATGCTGCAGCAGCAGTTCTTCCGGCAGGCCCTTGTCCTCCCGACCAAAAACCAGATACGCATTGTCTGCATAAGCTTCTTCGCTGTAATTATGACGCCCTTTGGTGGTAAAATAATAAAAAGGGCCCTGATTTTTGGAAAAAAAGTCTTTCAATCCGTCATAATAGCTGATATCCAGATAGTGCCAGTAATCCAGACCTGCCCGCTTGAGCTTTTTGTCATCTACTGAAAACCCCAAGGGGCCAACCAAGTGCAGCCGCGCACCGGTAGCGGCGCAGGTCCTGGCAATATTCCCCGTATTCTGCGGGATCTGCGGTTCAACCAGGACGATATTTAAAACAGCCAAAAAGGGCGCCTCCCTATTGCAATTCTCAAAATACCTCATATTACATTAAACTATAAAAGCTCTGTTTAATCAAGTGTTTCCTAAAAAATTGCAATCAAAGCGCTCATCATAGAAACGAGGAAGATATGCATACGACTGCAAAAAATAAACCCGCCGGACTCTGCACAGCGGGTTTTCGGCACTATTTCATCATGTAGGACACGTTGCCGGCTAGATCTTCCATAACTTTCATCGCTTTTCCGGCGCTGCGTTTGAGTTTCTTTACCGTGCGGCGTTTTTTGCCGGAAAACAGATATACGGCGGTACCGGCGGCCAGCGCTACGGCGGCTCCTGCCGCTAGGGAATTCATGCCTTTGCTCATAGGGGATTCCTCCTTTATCGATTTTACTAGCAGTATTCCCCGGCAGCCGCCGAACATGCGCGGCAGCGAATTGGAAGAGAAATCCTTTCTTCTGTGGCATACTTGCATTTAAGCGGCTAAAAAAAATCACACCTGCGGAAAATTTTCCGGGTTTGATTTCCATTTTTTATTTTTTGCAGATTTCCGGTGATCCCAATTGATCTAAAAGGGGCATGATATCCAAAAGTGTGTCTACCTTGTTGGATGCGATCGCCAAAAGCTCTTCTGTTGCGGGGATCATGTCGGGGATCATGACCGTATACATCCCTGCTGCAATACCAGAACGGATTCCATTGGGCGAATCTTCTAACGCCATGCACTCCTGCGGTGCCACACCCAAGAGCTCTGCCGCCCGCAGGTAGATATCCGGCGCCGGTTTACTGCGGGAAATCATATCGCCGCAAACCACCGCGTCAAAACGGCCCTGCACGCCTGTCACATCAAAATTATGCATTACTTTTTCATAATTGGTAGAGGTTGCCACTGCGATTTTGTACCCATGTTCTTTCAGATAATCCAGCAGCTCAATAAGACCGGTTTTCAGCGGGACATTGTCCTGTTGACCTCTGTCATTACGATACTGGCGGGTTTTTCCCCAAAACTCCTCCGACGTCATCATATGCCCGTAGCGCTGGGCAAAATTTACCGCTATGCTGGCGCTGGTAGCTCCCAGGCACTCCACGCTGAACGTCTCAATATCCGGCATGCCCAACTGCTTGCCAACGGCCAGCATTGCCTCCTGGCCCTGCCGCTCCGTATCGAACATAATACCATCCATATCAAACACAACCGCTTTTATCATTTGACTTCTCCTCTCCGTCTGTTTCCCGATGGGGATGCTCCCTTACCGGCAGAATCGGCCCTGCACGCCTTTTTTCAGTCTGGGACGATTGGCATTTTGTATCCTGTTACGGACATTATAACATGTTCTATATAAGTGAAGCAACTTTTATTTGCCAAATTTCCCAGCAAGGGCTATACTGGTTTTAATGAAAAAAAGGACGGTTGTTTTTATGGATATGCAAAATAAACGTGTGGCAGCCATCCACGACCTGTCCGGCGTGGGGCGCTGCTCTTTGACAGTCATTATGCCCATTCTGTCCGCTATGGGAGTACAGGCCTGTCCGGTACCTACCGCCATTCTTTCCACCCATACCGGCGGATTTGGAGAAGTTGCCTTTCAGGATCTGACCGATTATTTGCCCCAAGCACTTAGCCATTATCAGCGGCTGAATCTGGACTTTTCCTGCGTTTATTCTGGCTTTTTAGGCTCCGAAGCGCAGATTGACCACTGTCTGGCTTTCTTCCAGGCCTACCCCGATGCATTGGCCGTAGTCGACCCGGTAATGGGAGATCATGGCAGGGCTTATCGCACCGTTACAGAAGGAATGCGGCGAAGAATGATAGAGTTGGTGGGGATTGCAGATATCATTAGCCCCAACCTGACCGAAGCCTGCATCCTGCTCGGAGAACCTTATAATCCTATGCCCTTGACTCGTGCCCAAGCCAAAAGCATGCTGGCCAGGCTCAGCGAAAAGGGGCCAAAAAAGATCGTCATTACCGGCGTTTCACTGGCAGAGGGAAACATGGCCAATATCGGCTACGACCAGCAGCACAATTATTACTGGTGTGTCCCCTGCGACTATGTACCGGTCTCCTATCCCGGTACCGGTGATATTTTCGCCGCTGTCCTGACTGCCTCTTTCCTGATCGGGGACAGTTTGCCCATCGCCATGAGCCGTGCGTCCCGGTTCGTGGAAATCGCCATCAAAACCACCTTTTCTTATGGGGGAGACACCCGTTTCGGCGTAATGCTGGAATCGGCTATGCCGTTTTTGATGCAAAGAGAAGTCCCGCAGAATTTTCATCTGCTGTAAAAATCGCTCGGCAAAGATAAAAAAGGGGAACGGCTATACCGTTCCCCTTTTTATCTTTGCCGCAAGAATTTATTTCTTCTGTGTTTCCTCCCAAGGCATTTTCTCCTGCTCAGCGGGGAAAGATGGCGGCACCGGCGGCTGATCATTCTGCCGCATCGGCCCTTGATAGGGTGCCTGACCCGGATACTGTCCGTAAGGCATGCCGGCAGTTTTGGATTTTGTCACAAAAATCAGTACCGTAAACAGAACACACATAGGAACTGCCAAAATCAGTCCCAAAAGGAGGCCGCCGCCCAAGCAGGCAAAAAATCCGCCGATAGCCAGGCCAATCCTTTTTTTCACCAGCCCGCAGATCAGGGGCACCAAGCCCAGAAACCCGCCCACAATCAAAGACCCGATCAGGGCGGCAATCAAATCAATCATATCATAACGGTAAGACATCTTTATTCCTCCTCTTCCCCTTGCAGGTAAACCCGCGGTACCCGTTTTCCAATCAGGCACATCACTTCATAATGAATGCTCTTTTCATCCTGAGCCAAATCCTCAATGGGAACCGAGCAATCCCCATCCCGGCCAAAAACGGTGACCTGATCACCCGGACGGACAGACGGAATATGTGTCACATCCAGCATCAGCTGATCCATACAAACCGTACCCACCACTGGGGCCAGCTTGCCATGTACCGCCATATGGGCCTGATTGGAATGTGTGCGGCGGTATCCGTCGGCATAACCGATGGGAACCGTAGCCAGAACCGTACCATTAGACGCTGTATAGGTCCTCCCATAGCTCACCTGGGCGCCCTGTCCCACCTGCTTTACCATGGCGACAGTGGATTTTAAATCCATGGCAGGAACAAGGTCCATCAGCCCGGCGCAGTCAGGCGTAGGATTCAGGCCGTACAAAATCACACCGGGGCGCACCATATCCAGATGCATTTGGGGAAAACGCATGGTAGCGGCGCTGTTGCAGCAATGATGCAGCGAAAAACGGACGCCCCTTTTTTCCAGTTCCGCCACCCCTTTTTGATAACGGCTAAACTGTTCCAGCGTAAACCGATCGGAATCCTCATTGGCCTCGTCAGCACAGGCAAAATGGGTAAAAATACCGGTACAGGCAAGTCCGGGCAGCGCAACCGTCTCGCCGATTTGCTCAATCGATTGAGAAAAATGCGCCGGATCGCACAAAAAACCCAGCCGGCTCATTCCCGTATCCAGTTTGATATGACAATCCACCTCCACGCCTGCCTTTTGGGCCTGTTCAGAAAGCGCCTTGGCGTAATCCAGCGAAAATACCGTCTGGCTGATTCGGTTGGCACAAAGCTGTGTTGCCCGATCCGCCGGGGTAAAACCCAAAATCAGAACCGGCTTGGTAATACCACCTTGCCGCAGATGCATAGCCTCTTCAATATTGGAGACGGCAAACCAGTTTGCCCCCTCCCGTTGAAACACCTGGGCCACCTGCCGGTCTCCATGGCCGTAACCGTCGGCTTTGACGACTGCCATGATCTTACAGTCCGGGCCCACCTTCCGGCGAATTTGCCGAAAATTATGCGCCAGTGCATCCAGCCGGATTTCGGCCCAGGTTCGTTTGAGAAAATCCATCTTTCCACCCTCTTTTTGATATAAGAGAGGCGGCTCGCTGTAATGAATCGGGCTGAGCCGCCTTTTTATACTATATGTTAAAAATCAATTTTCTTTTCCAAAAAGTCTACTAAAGAGTCAATGGAAACCCGCTGTTGTTCCATGGTATCCCGGTCACGGATGGTCACGCATCCATCCTCCGCAGAGTCAAAGTCATATGTAATGCAGAAAGGGGTACCAATTTCGTCCTGACGGCGGTAACGTTTGCCAATAGAGCCCGCATCGTCATAATCTACCATGAAATGACGGCGCAGTTCATCATAAACTTTGCCAGCCTGCTCACCCAGCTTTTTAGACAGCGGCAGCACGCAGGCTTTAAACGGAGCCAGCGCCGGATGCAAACGCAGCACAACACGGGTATCGTTTTTCGCGGCATCTACAACCTCTTCGTCATAAGCGTCGCACAGGAAAGCCAGTGCTACGCGATCGGCGCCCAAAGAAGGTTCGACTACATAAGGCAGGTAATGCTCGTTGGTTTCGGGGTCGAAGTACTCTAATGATTTGCCCGACGCGTTCTGATGCTGGGTCAGGTCATAGTCGGTGCGGTCCGCCACGCCCCACAACTCGCCCCAGCCAAAGGGGAACAAAAATTCAAAATCGGTGGTGGCCTTGGAGTAGAAAGACAGTTCTTCCGGTTCATGATCGCGCAGACGCAGGTTTTCGTCTTTTAATCCCAGGTTCAACAGCCAATCATGGCAGAATTGGCGCCAGTAAGCAAACCACTCCAGATCGGTGCCCGGTTTGCAGAAAAATTCCAGCTCCATCTGTTCAAACTCTCGAATGCGGAAAATAAAGTTCCCTGGAGTAATTTCATTTCGGAAGCTCTTGCCAACCTGCGCCACGCCGAAAGGAACTTTTTTCCGAGTGGTGCGCTGAATGTTGGCGAAATTCACAAAAATACCCTGCGCCGTTTCAGGGCGCAGATAAATCTGGCTTTTTGCGTCTTCGGTCACGCCCTGAAAAGTTTTGAACATCAGGTTAAAGGATCGGATATCGGTAAAATTCTGGCTGCCGCATTCGGGGCATTTGACACCATGCTCCTTTACGAATTCCTGCATGCGGCCAAAATCCCATCCCTCGGGAGAAACGCCGGTCTGATCCTCAATCAACTTATCGGCGCGGTGACGGGTTTTGCAGTCCCGGCAGTCCATCAGAGGGTCGGAAAAGCCGCCTACATGGCCGGAGGCAACCCAAACCTGCGGGTTCATTAAAATCGCACTGTCCAGCCCTACATTATAGGGAGATTCCTGTACAAATTTTCTCCACCATGCTTTTTTCACGTTATTTTTGAATTCCACACCCAAAGGGCCGTAATCCCACGAGTTCGCCAATCCGCCGTAGATTTCGGAACCGGCATATACATAGCCGCGGTTTTTACACAGTGCGACAATTTTTTCCATTGTTTTTTCGGAATTTTTCATATTTCCTGCCTCCTTGTTCTTTAAAAGGATCTGCTATCTTTTCATTGTATCGGCTACGGCCTCGCAAGTCAAGAAGCCTCACTAATTCCCAATGCCAAACCTTTGATTCAGTTGACAAATGGTTTTGTCTATTCTATAATAAAAAATACATTTTCAACACAAAAGAAAAGCAGCCTATCATACCGGGGTGTAGCGCAGTTGGTAGCGCGCCTGCTTTGGGAGCAGGATGCCGGGTGTTCGAGTCACCTCACTCCGACCATCTCCGTACTGAATCATTGATACAATGGTTGAGTACGGAGATTTTTTTCCTATAATATCGCCATAAAAACATATAAATATATGATTTTAGCCCATTCTCATTCGTATTGGCTGTGTTTGAGAATGGGCTTTTATGTAATTTGCCGGAATAGTCACTTAGATTGGCGCATAGATAACCTGTGCTTCATTGCGTTGCTGTTACCATCTGCCGCTTCTCCATCCGCTTCCAGCTGACAAATCCGTACAGGTCATTTACCAGAAACATCAAAAAGCAGATGATGACAGATAAATAGCTGATGTTCTCCTTTGCTGCTAATATCCACAGGACGATCAGCACTACATCGTTGGCGGCATAGGCCAGAGCGAAGTATGGACTCCGGCGGAAGGTAAGGTATACTGCGATGAAGCTGGTGGCCACAGAAAGAGTGCTGGGGAGTATGTTTGCTGTATTGAAGTGCTCCAGAATAAAAAAGCTGTCCGAGCAGGAGGCGAAATATTCTGCCGAGCTTGATGAAGCCTTGAAGCAGTATGCCGAGCTGAAAGAACAGGCCGCCGGTATGGATGCCGCCGAGCTGATGGATGCACGGATTGCCGTACGTGAGGAAAAGGAGCACTCTGCCATTGACAGATTAAAAGCCGCTTACGGCGAGAAGTACGATCCGATGATGATGCACGACAGCAAGCGTGATGTGGCAAATCTGCTTCACGAGGAAGCGGAAGCACGCTCCGTCCGTAAACGTCTGCGGCAGAAACAGCAACAGCAGGCACAACAGAAGCAGACCAAAAAGAAAAGCAAAGACAGTTGGGAACGATAAATTTTTGCGGGAGTGCATTTTGAACGATGCGCTCCCGCTTTTTCTGTTTAATTGGCAAAATGTTATGATACAATAGATAGGTGACAAATAAAAAAGGAAATAGACTCCCAAAGTGATATAATGATAATCAACACAAAAACCACAAACCACAAAAGGAACTATTTCATGAATAGTATAACATCAGAAGCACACTTTCGTCAACGGGTTTTGAGATATTCTGAAAAACACGGAGTAACAGAGGCAAGTATCCGGTTTAGAAGAAGTCGTCAAGCGATCTATGAGTGGAAAGCTCGTTATGACGGCAAGAGCTGGAAAAGCCTGATAGAACGAAGCCACCGCCCTCATCATCACCCGAATGAGCATACAGCAGAGGAAAAAGCGTTGATTTTACGAATGTACGCCAGATATAAGGACGATATGATCGTGCTGTGGGATTCACTGAGAGCCAAGGGGTACAAAAGAAGCTACACCAGTCTTGTAAGGGTGGTAAACAAGTGGGTGAAGCCTGAAGTGAAGAAGCGTACAGCACACAAGCCGAAGCCTTACGCAAGAGCAGAATACCCGGGACAAAAGGTACAGGTAGATGTTAAGTTTGTTCCGCCATATTGTGTTACAAATGGCAACAAATATTACCAACATACTGCCGTTGATGAGTGTACTCGCTGGGCATACCGTGAAATGTACGAAGAACACAGCACCTACAGCTCAACGCAGTTTCTTGTAAATCTTATCAGAAAATGCCCTTTTCCCATAAGGGAAATTCAGACTGATAACGGATCTGAGTTTACCAACGCCTTGTTGCAAAAGAGACGTGATCACAAAAGCCTGTTTGAAGAAAAATTAGAAAAATACGGCATAATTTACCACAGAATTAGAGTTGCAACACCGAGGCATAACGGAAAAGTTGAGAGACAACACCGTATTGATGAAGCTCGCTTCTACAAGAAGATGAAGATGTATTCTCTTGAGGACGGCAGAAAACAGCTCGAGAAATACAACAAGAGATCCAATACTATTCCCAAATGTTGCCTGAATTACAGGTCTCCACAAGAAGTGCTGCAAGACCATCTGGCAGTTTTTTGAGCGCGCCGATTTTTTGCCAATTCACTCGTCGCCTTCGGCTCCTCCTTCTTTGGCAAAAAATCCTTCTTTATCCTTCATTATTATTTCTTCGAGTCACTGTCACCTATCATTGACAATTCAACACGCTTTTTCTGTTTAATTGGCAAAAGTGGTAGAATTTTTCACATTTTTGTGCTATAATTATTATGGATTTTTATATCCATAGGTAAAACGGTTGTTTTGAGGATGAATCGACTTATGAACGGCGGCGAAATACTGTGCAGCTCTTTTATGGAGTACCCGAAGATATAGAAAAATGGATGAGCCTTGTAACACGGGTTCGATGGAACTTTCCCGGTCTGGAAACACAGGAGAAGCTAAACGAGCATCGAGCTACCGTCCTCAAATTCATGGGCAATCGACAAGCTATCTGTGTAAAGGAAGAAAACGAGATTGCAGGTGTTATGCTGTTTTCACGAGGACACAACATGATCTGCTGTCTCGCCGTTTCACCCGAATACCGTCGCCGTGGCGTAGCTTCAATGCTCATGGATGAAGCACTTGCCAATTTAGACAGAGCAAAAGAAATATCGGTATCTACTTTCCGAGCTGACGATGAAAAAGGAACCGCACCAAGAGCATTGTATGAAAAATACGGTTTTGTTGCAGATGAGCTTATTGAGGAATTTGATTACCCAAATCAAAAATTCGTCCTTCATCCTGTTGGTGCTGAGCGTAAAGATAGACAGCTTGCTATCAATACTATGGTTCGTGAAATCAGCGGTATTCTCTCGGATCGTGAACCGTCAATTTATTTGTATGGCTCGTCTGCTCTGAATGATTTCAGATTAGGTTGGAGCGATCTTGATATTCTTGTATTGACAAACAAGCAAATAACGGAGGAGCAGGCAAAAACGCTCGTTGGACTTCGCCAAGCTATGCTTGTAGATGAACCCGATAATCCCTATTACCGTTCTTTTGAGGGTGGGATGCTCACCCTGGATGCGTTCGTCTCAAAGAAAACTGACCGTGTAGTATATTGGGGCACAAGCGGAGAACGAATTACGGATAGCTATGCGTTTGACAGCTTCGGCATGGCAGAGCTGATTGAGAGTAGCATCCTTTTGTACGGAAAGGATATACGAAAGGAACTGAAATATCCCACTTTCCACGAACTGTATGCCGACGTTAAACGCCACTATGAAACAATCAGAAAATACGCACAAAGCACCGGGCGGAGCTTCTACTCCTTCGGTTGGATATTGGATATAGCTCGATGCATCTATACACTTCGCACCGGCAAGATCATCGCAAAGACAAAAGCCGCAGAATGGGCGTTGGAAAACAATCTCTGCCCCAATCCGGATGCCCTTAGATATGCGTTGAAAGTTCGCAGAAGTCCGTTGGAATACAAGGATGATAAAGCGACCTTCGACTATGCAGAAACGTTTGCGGAGCCGATACAGCGCTTTGCAAACATATTAGAGAAAGAATTGAACGCAAGTAAATAAGAGGAGGCGATAAAATGGAATTTAGAAAAGTGTTTGATACTATCCCCGAACAGTTTGATAAGTACAGACCTCGTTATTCTGCGGAACTATTTGCTGATCTGATTAAATACGCAGAAATCGGTCCCGATAAATCCGTACTGGAACTTGGTCCGGGTACAGGTCAAGCAACTGACCCGATACTTAATACAGGGTGCGATTACAATGCTATTGAGCTTGGCGAGAACTTATTTGAAATGATGAAGTGCAAATATGGTCAATACCCGAATTTTAGCATCGTAAATGATGACTTCATAACCCATGATTTTGGACATCAAAAATTCGATATGATCTATTCTGCGGCGACAATCCAATGGATTCCAGAAGAAATCGCTTTTCCTAAGACTTTTGATTTATTAAAGCCAGGGGGAACATTAGCAATGATGCTCACCAAAGGCGACTATAAAACACCAAACGAAGAACTGTATAATAAAATTCAGAAAGTATATTCCGAGTATTTCAAACCGGATACAGAATACAAGCACGTCTCGTTCAAATACACCAACGCTCCGAATTATGGATATGTTGATTTTGAGAAACGTGAGTTCTATGGCAAACGAGAATTTACGGCTGACGAATATGTTGCGTTCTGTGGAACGCATTGCGATCACATAGTTATTCCAGAGCCATACAGAAGTAAATTCTTCGATGGATTGAGAGAAACCGTGTTAGAAGCTGGGAACAAGGTGGTATTTAACGATACATTCATTCTGTTCTTGGCAAAGAAACCCTTATAAAACAAAGGAGGAGCGCATGAAAGCCATAATTACCGATTTAGACAGAACATTGCTACATACCGACAAAAGCGTGTCCGAACACACCATAGCTGTTCTGGGGAAGTGCCACGATCATGGAATCCTTATTATGGCTGCAAGCGCAAGACCTTTAAGAGATATTCTGATCTATAACAACTTGATTGGTTTTGATGCCATAACCGCTACAAACGGAGCTGTCGTTTCGCTTCCTCAGAACCTATTGGAAGTTGGAATCTCATGTGAAAGCGGAGAAAAAATACTGTCTGCTATTCTGCAATACCCGGATGTATTTCTTTCCATAGAAACAAGCAAAGGTCTGTACTCAAACAGAGACATTCCAGTTTGGGAGCCTGTCGTTTGGGATAAGTTCCCGACATTACCGTAGGACATCATCCTCTATAAAATACTGGCAAGCAGCCAGCAGAAACCGCTATATGAGGGCATTGAAACCACATTGACCGACGATGTGTACCATACCATCGCTAATAACGATCTTATCCAAATTATGAGCAAAGAAGCTACGAAATGGAACGGCATCAAGCAAATGTTCTCCCACTTTGGGGTTTCTCCGAGCGATGCTGTCTATTTTAGTGATGATAACGACGATATTGAGCCGATAAAGAATTGTGGGTTGGGTGTAGCAGTATCCAATGCCATTCCTTCCGTTCTTGACATAGCAGATCGAATTCTTGACAGCAATGATATGGACGGCGTAGCCAAGTTTATAGAGGAGAATATTCTTTAACAGAGATGAGGTAGTATATATGGTAAAAGTAATTCTAATCTGCGGAAAAATCTGTAGTGGCAAAAGTACATATGGTGAAAGCTTGCGCCTGAGAGAAAATGCTGCACTGCTTTCCATTGATGAAATAATGCTATCGTTGTTCGGTCAGCATTGTGGGGATAAACATGATGAATATTCTGAAAAAGCCCAGACCTATTTGTTCCATAAGTCACTGGAACTGATAGAGGTAGGAGTCGACGTCATTCTCGATTGGGGCTTTTGGTCTAAGGAAAAACGAAACTTCGCCAGAAAATTTTATAGTAGCAGAAATATAGCGTGCGAAATCCATTATATCGACGTAAGTGACGAGACTTGGGCAGCGCGGCTGGAAAAAAGAAACCATGCAGTACTCAAAGGTGAAGTCAACGCCTACTATGTTGACAAAAACCTTGCCGCAAAGGTCATTCCTCATTTTGATGTACCGAGCAAAGATGAAATTGACGTGTGGGTCGAGCAATAAGAGTAAGTTCCTTGGAGGATTCCAAAAATGAATTTTGCAACAAAAGAACCAATAAACAAAGGCTGGTCAAGTGATAAAAAATACTGCGTTACCGATGAAAACGGCACACGGTATCTTTTGCGTGTTTCCGATATTGCACAGCACGACACAAAGCAGTCTGAGTTTAACATGATGAAACAGGTCGCTTCTTTTGGAGTGCCTATGTGCCAACCTATTGAGTTTGGCATTTGTGAGGATGGCGTTTATTCCATCCAAAGTTGGATTGACGGCGAAGATGCAGAACAGGTCATGTTGGGCTATTCTGATACCGAGCAGTATGTATATGGCTTGGAAGCGGGACATATTCTTCGCAAGATCCACTCCATTCCTGCTCCTGCAACACAGGAGGATTGGGAAATCCGTTTTAACCGTAAAATGGATTATAAGATCAAAAAGTACGGTGAGTGCCCCATCAAGTATGAGAACAGACAGGCATTTATCGACTACATAAATGAGAACCGTCATTTATTGAAAAATAGACCGCAGGTGTATCAGCACGGCGATTATCACATCGGTAATATGATGATCGACAGAGGCGGTCAGCTCCATGTCATTGACTTTAACCGTAATGATTACGGTGATCCGTGGGAGGAGTTTAACCGCATTGTATGGTGCGCTCAGAAAGTTCCTCTCTTTGCTTCCGGTATGGTAAACGGATACTTTGATGATAACGTACCGATGGAGTTCTGGAGATTGCTTGCTCTTTACATTTCAAGCAATACTCTCTCGTCTGTATATTGGGCAATTCCGTTCGGACAGGACGAAGTAAACACCATGCTGAA
>JABLTO010219631.1_pt1 | contig 24854 bp, 25 predicted proteins | sample 7160091 | NCBI WGS metagenome assembly JABLTO01 (sample SAMN14651225, study PRJNA627086) | human gut metagenome | isolation source: feces | host: Homo sapiens
AGACGGGAAAGAGCTTGCCAGCGAGGACATAGTAAAAGCCGCAGCCGAAGCCGGAATATCCGAGAGGACGGTACAGACCGCCAAGCGCAACATGGGCGGCATTTTAGGCGCAAGGCGTGTCGGCGGTCAATGGTACAACTTCATCAAGAAGAAGCCACCCGAACCCGCAAGCTGAAAGTGCAAAACGCAGACCCTTTGCGCTTTGCACTTTCGCGCTTTCACGATAATTTGCGTCAATAACTTAAAAAAGCACTTGACAAAACGCTTCATGGGGTACGCACTCCGATATTGCGCCGTTCATTGATCCGGATCCCTGGAATAACGTGATCCTCACGAAAACGGAAAGCCTGACGATGAGCAGCCGCCCCAAGGATCCGCGCAACGCACGGAACAAAAACGTGCTGGTGGTCGGCGGCTCCGGTTCCGGTAAAACCCGGTTTTTTATCAAGCCCAACATCATGCAGTGCACGAAAACGAAAGGCACTTCCATCGTGGTCACTGACCCGAAGGGGCAGAATCTGTTAAGCTGTTCATGTGCCGGACGTTTACAAACAGCAGCGACAGGGTTTGTGAGCAACGGAAGGGGGGAAAACATATGAACCAAACAAAGCGGGAAAGCGGCATTACAGCGTTATATGAGCGGCTTTCCAGAGATGATGACTCTGCTGGGGAAAGCAACTCGATTCAGAACCAGAAGAGGTATCTGGAAGACTACGCAAGGCAGCACGGCTTTACGAACATCCGGCACTATTCCGATGATGGCTACACCGGCACAAACTTCAACCGACCTGGCTTTATGCAGATGCTGGCCGACATCGATGCTGGCCTGATCAGCACCGTAATCGTTAAGGATATGAGCCGGTTCGGAAGAAACTATCTGGAAGTCGGCCTTTACACGGAGATCCACTTTCCCGAAAAAGGCGTCCGGTTTATCGCCATCAACAGCAATGTGGACAGCGACAATCCGACAGAGAACGAGTTTACCCCGTTCCTGAACGTGATCAACGAATGGTACGCCAAGGATACCAGTCGGAAGATCTGCGCAATCTTCAAATCCAGAATGTCAGAAGGGCTGCGGTGCAGCGGTTCGGTGCCATATGGATACATCAGGCTTCCGGGAGACAAGCAGACCCTTGTGGCCGATGAGGAAGCAGCAGGGGTAGTCAGAAGGATCTTTGAAATGGCAGCTCAGGGCATGAACGCGCCGGGTATTGCCCGGGTGCTGACAGAGGAAAGGGTTCTGATCCCGTCGGCCTACGCCTCCAAGTATCATCCGGAGGCTGTCCACAGCAGATCGTACACTGATCCCTGCCTATGGTCTCCTCACGCGATACGAACCATTCTTGATCGAGAGGAGTATCTCGGCCACACGATTCTTGGAAAGTCAGTGCGGGTCAACTTCCGCAGCAAGAAGCGCCGACCGACCACACGGGATGAACGTCTCTTCTTCCCGGACACGCACGAAGCTATCATCGATCAGGACATCTGGGATCAGGCACAGAAGCTGAGAAAACGTTGTACTCGGCGAAGGCCCAGTGGGACACACACCCACATGCTGTTCGTCCTGGCTTTCTGCCCGGACTGCGGCGCAAAGCTGGCCTTAATCCGCAATAAAACGAACGGAGCATATTACAACTACTCTTTCCGCTGCCGGCATTACAAAAGCATCTATCAGGAATGCTCCAGCCACTCCATCTCCGCTACAGCACTGACTGAAGCCATACGCCTGGCGTTGAAGGTTGTAGCCGCCGAGGCTCTTGAGGATGAGGAAACATTCAGGACAAAACTCAACCAGCAATGGGCAGAGCAGCACAGCAACGAGCTGAACGAAAGCAAGCGGGAACTCGCTGCAGCCAGGAAACGAATTGCGGAACTCGACAATCTGATTCGCGGCCTTTATGAGGATCGGCAACTGGGCCACATGCCGGCCAGACAAGTGGACAGGTTGATTGCCCAGTATGATCAGGAGCAGGAAGAGCTGGAATCGAAGATCTCGTCACTAGAGGCAAAGATCGAAGACACGAAGTCTGGAAGATCAGATCCCGACCGTTTCCTCCGCGCTATCCGCAAATACCGGGAATTCGACGAATTGACCCAGGACATGGTCTTCGAACTGATCGACCGGGTCGATGTTCATCAAGCAGAGGACAACGCCGAGACCGGCGAACGCACCCAGCAGATCGACATCACCTTCTCCTTCATCGGGAGCTACCAGCCAGCGCCGGAGGCCGTTGCCTTTGAAATCGCTCAGACCCGGGCAAGAAAAGCAGCGGAGAAAGCCGAACGGAAGCGGAACCAGAACGAGCAGTCGAAACAGAGAGAAAAGGAACGGAAAGCTCAGAGAAGAGCTGAGCTTGCGGAACAGGCTGAGCATGATCCGGAAGTCGCTGCCAAACTTGCAGCAGAGAAAGAAAAGAGACGCGCCTACAACCAGGCCTATCAGCAAAAGCGGCAAGAAAAGAAAAAGCAGGAAGCCATTGCAAATGGCACGTATGTCCCACCGAACCCATTCCTGTCCATGAGCCAGAAAGAGCTTGCTCAAATCGCTGACAGCGACCCGGCAGCAGCGGCAGATCCTGAGTTTGCACAGGAACTCAAAGCGAAGAATGCGGCGGCTCATGCGAGAGTAAAGGCGAAGATGGACGATCTTGCAGAACGAGCCAAGACCGATCCAGAAGCGGCCCGGGAGCTTGAAGAAAAGATAGCCCGTCGGCGCGGTTATGGCAGAGCATTTGCAGAGCGACAGAAGCAGAGAGCCACCACTGATCCTGAGCTTGCGGCTGAATACGAGGCAAAGCAGCGGGAGAAGCAGCGCAAGAACAACGAAAGACAGAAGCAGCTGAGAGCCGATCTCCGAAGGAAGGCTGAAACCGATCCTGCTGCAGCCGAGAAACTTGCCGCCGAACGGGCAAAGCAGGTCGAAGTAACCACCAGAAGCAGACGAAAGCTCAACGAAGCAGCTCTCACCGATTCCGTGGCAGCGGCCAAACGTGGACAGCATCTCGCTCATCGCAGAGAGTACTACGCAGCACATAAGCCTTCAGCACAGCAGGCAGTATAAACGAACAGCGAAAGGAGCACTACCATGGAAAACTGCACGACCAATCGTCAGGCGAATCCGACCATTCTTCCCCTTCATGTGCACGACAATCAGAACGGACTGGACTACACCCTGCATGGAGACTACTATCTTCCGGACATCACGAACCCTGAAACGGATTCTCGGCCTATCGGGAAGTGGGGTCGGATGCACTTGGCCTACCTGAAGGAGCATAGGCCCGGACTATTCAGTCGGCTGATCCTGTCCGGCAGACTGTATCATGACCTGGCTGACCTGAATGAGCAGGCTCAGGCACGGCTGGAAGTCATCATCCAGCAGATGCAGCACAGCGAGGGCGTGGATGAGAGGATGAAAGCGCAGGATCAGATACTGTGGGTCAGGAGGATGAACAACATCAGGGTGGGAGCGGAAGAAATCATCCTGGTTGAGCTGATCTTCATCTGATCACAAAAATCCAGTTTCAGACCAGTCCTTTGGAAACCAATGCTCGGGTGGATAAGAGACACCGCTGTCCACCCGGAGCAGAAAACAGATAGATTCCAACCTTGGATTTTACACTAAGAATTGATGCAGAAGGTGCCCAATATGATCGGACGCATCATCAGACTGCCGCTAAAGCTGATTGCCATGCCTGCGGCCCTGGCGCTGTTCCTGTGTCATGCGGCCTGTGCCATCGTGATCGGGATTGGCTCTATGGTCACAAACCTGGTCTCAGGGCTGTTCATTTTCGGTGCCGCTATCGAGTGGATTGCAGGCGCTCCATCGTCCATGGCGTATCAATGTCTGGGCCTGGGGCTGTTCCTTTTGGCAGCGCCACACTTTGCTGGCTGGATCGCCGGAAAAGCCGCCGATCTGCTGTACAGGGTGCTTGGCTTCATCACAGCCTGATTTATCACCCAGTTTTATCACCCATTTTGTCACCCAGCCGCTTCTTCGGAGGCGGCTTTTCCATTCCAATAAACACAAGGAGAGATCCATATGACGAATATGAAGAACATCACCATCAACGGCATCAACTACCGCCTCTGCGGAAACATCTACATTCCCTACAGCCCTGAACTGCCCGAGCTGAAGGGTATAAGCGAATACGGCGCCTTGCACTACCTGTACCTGCGTATGGCACATCCCGACCAACTGAAAAGCCTGGAAAAGTCCGGGATGCTCATGCAGTACCTGAGAGGCTTTGATCGCAAAGCAAAGAAATACCTGCGCAATTGCCGTGTCTGCGTTGAAATGCCCTCACTCGATGATCCCGACTTTGAGAACGAATACCAGAAACACGTACTTGTTGCCCGTAACACCGACAGCAATCTGATTTCCAAGTTCATTTTACAAGGCGTACATCAGAATATTTTGCTGAAGCTGCTCAACAGAAACGGTACACCCACCGGCAGGAAGGAGACAGAAATAGTATGATGTGGAAAGTGACTTTATGCCGGCAGCTGATCTTTGAGGATGCCATTGAAGCGGAGAGCGAAGAGGAAGCCGTGGAGATTGCAATGGAGCGCAACGGCTATGATGATTTGAACTGGCGCAGAAACGGCCCCACACAGGTTGTCTGTGTGGAGCCGGCGTATGATCCGCTCACCACGAGGATCGAGCAGTTGTATGATTCGCAAGAATGGATGGATGACGAGGAAGACGTGGAGTGGGCGCTGGACTAAGGGTCTTATTATGAGATTCGCTTATTCTTGGGAACAGCGTAAGGTTTCCACTATTGCTTCAGATACGCGCGGAGGCGGCACTCCAGCTACCTCAAATGAAACATACTGGAGCGGTAATATTCCCTGGATTCAATCATCTGATTTGTCTGAGGGAAAACTGTTTGGAGTTGAGCCCAGAAAATACATTTCAAGAGACGGTTTGAATAACTCTGCTACTCAGCTTGTACCAGAAAACTCCATAGCTGTTGTGACCCGTGTGGGCGTCGGAAAGCTTGCATTTATGCCGTTTTCTTACACTACAAGTCAAGATTTCCTTTCGCTTTGCAAGCTCCAAACTGAACCCCATTTTACAGTATACGCATTGTACAAAATGTTACAGGGAGAACTGCAAGCCGTACAGGGTACATCCATCAAAGGGATGACGAAAGATGACCTGCTCTCCAAGTCCATTTTCGCTCCTAAAGATGAGGTGGAGCAGCAGCAACTTGGCTCGTATTTCAGAAACCTTGATACCCTTATCACCCTTCATCAGCGTGAGCAAAATTACAAAAAGGAGGCTCTCATGTCCTACACTCTCACCAAGTACGAAAAAGAAACCGTCTTGCTCTACAACCAGAGTCACGACCCCATCACCATCAGCACCTATGACCCCGGCCTGCGCAGACGGCTGCGGGAATTTGCCGCCAGGTATCCTGAACTGTGCCGACGCGTTGACAAGCAGAAGTATCCTGACTACGCCGAGTACGAGATTCAGAAAGAACGTGTGTCTATCCGGCTTCTCCCGCCTATGAGCGAGGAAAAACGGAGAGTGGCCAGCGAAAAAGCGAAGGCCGCGGGGCTTGGTACCAAGGGCAACGCATGACGGGCCATCAAAGCAGAGGGCATCGACTGATCAGACAGCCGGTGCCTTTTCCTTTGCTGGCCGGCAAAAGAATCAACAAGGAAGGAGGACTTCGATGAGCAAACAGTTGGACAAGCTGAAAGCTACAATGCAGCGCATCGAGGCGCAAAAGGCAGATCTGGATCAGAAGATCAAAGCTCAGGCGCGGAAGGATCGCAACCACAGCATCTATCAGCGCGGCGGCGAACTGACCATGCACCTGGGCGACAAGGCCGAGGTTTTCACCGATGAAGACATCAAGCTGTTCCTGAACCATGTGTTCAGCTTCTCTGGCATCCAGAAGCTGCTGACCCAGATGCGGGAGATCCGCTCTGGCGAGAACAGGATCACCATGGAGCAGCTGTTCGAGAACGCCCGGACCACGCCGCAGACCGCCCCGCGGACCACCCGGACGGAGGAACGGTTTTCGGCAACAAGCTGATCCCTCAACTTGTTGAGGGCGCACTTATGTGTACCTCCGGTACACAGTGCGCTCTCCGAGGGCCCCTGCGGGGAGCTCGATGCCAGTCGGCGTAGCCTTCGTGGCATCACAGGGGGCAAGGCCCCTGCGCTGACTGGCGTCAGCTACCCCTTTACAGCGTACAACGCTGAGAAACGGAGGTGAGAACGAAATACCCTGTCCCACGTTTTCCATATCATACATTGGTCGGGGTGGTCAGTCCGTCATGGCGGCAGCAGCCTATAACGCCGGAGAAAAGATGTACTCCGAGCACGATCATGAATGGAAGCATCCGCACAGCAAACCAGAGCGTGTCGTCTATCGAGAAGTCATGCTGCCGGACAATGCTCCACGCGAATACGCTGACAGTCAGACACTCTGGAATGCGGTGGACGCAGCTGAGAAAAGAAAGGATGCCCAGACGGCCCGACGGATGCTTATTGCTCTTCCGAAAGAACTGACGTATGAGAAGAACTTGGCGCTGATCCGTGACTACTGCCGACAGGAGTTTGTCAACAAAGGCATGATCTGTGATCTGTACTATCACGATGAGCATGACGGCAATCCCCATGTTCATTTGCTGCTGACCCTGCGGGCCATGGACGAACACGGAGAGTGGCTCGCCAAGACCCGGACAGAATATGTGCTTGATGCACACGGCAACCGCATCAAAGGCAAGAACGGGAAATGGAAACGCTGTAACGTTGATACCGTAGACTGGAACGATCACAAGTACGCCGAGATCTGGCGGCACGACTGGGAGGTTATGCAGAACGCTGCCCTTGAACAGGCCGGAAGATTGGAACGAATTGACATGCGCTCGTTGGAAAGGCAAGGTGTTGAAGATCGTTTGCCCCAGCAGCATCTAGGCCCTGGCGCCGCTGCCATGGAACGGAAAGGCAATGTCACAGAGAAAGGCAAAAAGAATCGCGAGATTCTCGGCATTAATCGCATTCTCGGTTCTTTGAAGCGGGCTGCGAAGAAGCTTGGCGAGAAGATTGCGGAACTGATGGAAACGATCCGCCATCAGGAAGTGCTGGAGAAGCCGCAGGAGCACTCCCTAATCGATGTGATTCTCAGCTACAAGGCCATGCGCGAAGCAGGCCGGGAAAGCTGGGGCAAGTATGCCCGTGACAAGGCTGGTGTCAGAGATCTGCAGGATATGGCCAAGATGATCAGCCTGATGAAAGAAACCGGCATTACCATTGTGGATGATCTGGCGCTCCGGCTGTCAAACACCAGAGTGCAGCTTGAACTGATGCAGGGGGATGTCCGAAGGAACAATCAGACGATACGTGATATCGATGACTTCTTTGCAGCCATTGAGGATTACAGAACACTGGGCCCCATTCAGGAGCAACTGGACAAGATTCATTTCAAAGGCCGGCGCGAAGCATTCCAGGCTGAACATGCCGATGAATTGAAGCAGCTCCGCAAGGCTACCTACCTTCGCGAGAAGCTCTCGAAGAAACTGGGCATTTCGCTTCCGCTGGATAAAGCCAGCGCAAAGAAGCTAAAAGCCAAGCGTCAGGAATTAACAGAGCAGAACGAATCACTTCGTCCCAAATTGGGACAGATTCGTGAAGAACTGGAGCAGCTGAGCAAGCTCCGCTACTGGACGCGCAAGGCGATCCCTGAAGCACTGCCGGAGCGAAATGACTTTTCAGAACAACTGGAAGTGCGGGAGAACCGACGAGAGTTGGAGCAGGCCATGGATGCCGCTATTGAAGCGGTGACGCGAGATCCTGACCAGCAGTCTGTGGTGGAAAGCCCAGCGCTGGAGAAGAAGCACGATCAGAAACGACAATGATATTCTCCCCGGTCGACCTGTGATAGGTCACCGGGGAGTAAGGTAAAGAGGTGATTTCAATGGATAGAGGAAAGAAAGAAGTGAATGAGCAGAAAGCGGCAATGACCATCAGATATGGCAAGACGATCTATAAGGTCATCTTCCGCTTTGCTGAGAAAGGCAAAGCGACCATGAATGATAAGGTTTTGAAGCTGATCCGCTCAAATTCTCTTTGCGAACCGACATCGTAAAGGGATTTTTCAAATTTCCTGAAAAAACAGCGTAAAAGTACTTGACCCAAAGGGACCCTGATCGTTGAGACCGGAAAAATGCTGGTCGCCGCCGGATATGACGTGCGTGCCTTCAATACGATCAACTTCCAAAAGTCGATGCACTACAATCCGTTCGCCTATATTCATTCTGAAAAGGACATCCTGAAGCTCGTCACCGTCCTGATCTCCAACACCAAGGGTGAAGGAAAAGGCGGAGATGACTTTTGGGTAAAGGCAGAGACGCTCTTGTATATCGCCCTGATCGGATATATCCACTATGAGCTGCCGCCTGAGGAGCAGAACTTTGCGACCCTGATCGATATGCTCAACAAAATGGATGCCCGTGAGGACGATGAGGATTACCAGAACGAAGTGGATCTGAAGTTTGCGGATCTGGGCAAGCGGAAGCCGGGACACTTCGCTGTACGCCAGTATGCCAAATACAAGATGGCCGCCGGCAAAACGGCGAAGAGCATCCTGGTCAGCTGCGGCGCACGCCTCGCGGTATTCGATATCGAAGAGCTTCGAGAAATCACGGCCTACGATGAGCTGCATCTGGACACCATCGGAGAAAAGCGGACAGCCCTGTTTCTCATCATGTCGGACACGGACGCCAGCTTCAACTTTCTCATCAGCATGGCGCATTCCCAGATGTTCAACCTGCTCTGCGAAAGGGCGGACGATGTGCACGGAGGCCGCCTGCCGGTGCATGTCCGCTGCCTGATTGACGAGTTTGCCAACATCGGGCAGATCCCCAACTTTGAAAAGCTGATCGCCACCATCCGCAGCCGTGAGATTTCCGCCTGTATTGTCCTCCAGGCGCAGTCCCAGCTCAAGGCGATCTATAAGGATAACGCGGATACCATTGTCGGCAACTGTGACACGCTGCTGTTTCTCGGCGGCAAGGAAAAGACAACGCTCAAGGAGATGGAGGAGCTCCTGGGCAAGGAAACCATTGATACGTTCAATACCGGCGAGAGCCGGGGCCGGGAAACCAGCCATTCATTGAACTATCAGAAGCTCGGCAAATCCCTGATGTCAGTGGACGAGATCGCCGTTATGGACGGCGGCAAATGCATCCTGCAGGTGCGGGGCGTCAGGCCCTTCCTCTCGGACAAGTACGACATCACATCGCATCCCAACTACAAGTATCTGTCAGACTCTGATCCAAAGAACGCCTTCCACATTGAAAAGTATCTTTCCCGACAGCTGAGGCTTCGGCTGGAGGAAGAAAGCCAGGTCTGGGAAATCGACGTGAGCGATAACCCGGACGAGGAGGAAGCGCTCCTGGAGGAGCTGACGGATGAAACCCAACTGACGGCTGCCGGATATGGTGGCCTTTTATGATACGGAGGTATGTATATGGCTTTTTTCTCTTCTGCGGTAACGGTCCTTCAGACGCTGGTGATTGCCATCGGTGCCGGTCTCGGCATCTGGGGTGTCATCAACCTGCTTGAGGGCTACGGCAACGATAACCCCGGCGCGAATGGACGGTTACCGTAAAGAAACAAATGCGCTGCTGCTGGTTTTTCCGGTGTTTCGTTGCTTCAAAAAATTCTTTTCGAGGTTGCAGCTATGGATGAAGTGAAAGCAAAAAAGGAGCTTCCTGCCTGCCCGGTGGAAACCACACTGACCCTCATCGGGGATAAGTGGAAGGTTCTGATCCTACGGGATCTGATTCCGGGAACAAAGCGTTTTGGAGAACTGAAAAAGTCGGTGGGGAATGTATCTCAGAAGGTATTGACCGTTCAGCTCCGGGCAATGGAGGAAAGTGGGCTTGTTCATCGGGAGGTCTATACCGAAGTACCGCCGAGAGTGGAGTATTCGTTGACGGAACTCGGAAAAAGCCTGAACCCCATTCTTGACGCCATGTGGACATGGGGCGAGGATTATAAAAGCAGTATTACAGCCAAATAATGCTGCTGCCCGATGACACAACGATAACAAGAATTATGATACACCGTAATTCTTGGATAATCTAAACAATCCCGATAATCAGAGCTAAACGATCTATACAAAATCGTTTGGGTCACAGTTTCGGGAAGCGAGTGGGAATAACAGAACGCCCTTTTTCTGAATCTTCCCAACTGCGGGGAATTCCGCTCCCCTTTAGCGGCTTGCCAAAAGGACAAATCCCATCAATCCGTCCAATCCTGAAAAAACGGGATTGAGCGTATTTGCATGAATCGCCGCAAGAAATAACATCCTTGATTTTTCATAACCGGCTTTATCAGAAGCGTCCGGCATGGCGGCCTTCTTCTTTCAGCCGCCATGCAGAATCGCTGCAAAGCTGCGTTAGCCGCTGTAAAAGCACACCTTGAGCATGCTTCCTTCTCTCTCTTTCAACCGCCGGGTTCAAAAGCAACCGTAGCGGCGCGGTTTCATCCGGCGCAACGGGGCAAAAAACCCAGACTGTCGAAAAAACCTGACTGACGAAAAAAACCTGATTGGCCGCCATCGCCTGGAAGCAGCGCTTCGCCGGTTCGCGGGGAAAGTGCTGCAGCATAAGGCTTAGGGGCTCCGCCCCTAAAACCCCGGCAGGAGGCAGTGCCTCCTGCACCTCCACTTTTTCAGCAACCTGAAACCGCCCTTTGGCCGCACAGCGGTTCAAAGGGCGGTTTGGAAGGCTATTTCCAGCGCGGATTATCGATTATCGTAGGCTGACCGTTACGCTCTACCAGCAACTTGCGGAAACCGCGGGTTTCGATGGCGCCATAGTTATGGCCTGCGTCGGAGCGGTACACAAAGAAAGTGACGAACGGTTGATCCGGGCTTACGTTTACGCTTCGATGAGCATAGCAGGGCGGCACATATACCGTCTGGCCGGCTGTCAGCTCCTGAGCCGACCAATCGCCCTCCTGGTTTTCCAGCAGCATATATCCATGACCGCTGAGACAATAGTAAACTTCGCCCGTCTCCAAGATGGCATGGAAGTGCCCCTTGGTAAAATAATACTCATCCCCCACCTTGCCGGGGTTCAAAATGGAGCAGCCGAAGGACAGCACACCCGGAGCAGCTGGAACCGGCAGCGTGTGAAACGCATACACCGTAGGGTCTCCCTGAGCAAGCAAAGCGCGGTACGCCGCCTCGTCACAGAACATGCCCTTCATTTGGCTCAGCAGGCGGCTGTCTGTGGGAACGGTTTTGGAGAGCCCGGTGTTTTTATCAAAATCCACCACGCAGCCCCGAGCAAAATCCAACGCTTCTGAAGATACGTGAAAGCCAGCCATTTTTCTCCCTCGCCTTTCAGCCGCCTTAGCGCTTCAGCGCAACGGCTTCCTTTGCCTTCTGCACAATATTCGCCGCGGTTAAATGCAGTTCCTTCTGCAGGTAGTCCATCTTGCCCACCTCGCCGAAACGGTCCTCAACGCCCACGCGCAGCACCGGGCAGGGCGCTCCGCCGCTCACGCACTCGGATACCGCGCTGCCCAGGCCGCCGATGATGTTGGCGTTTTCAGCCGTTACGCAGCAGCCGGTTTTGGTTACGCTGGCAAGCACCAGCTCCGAATCCAGCGGTTTGATGGTATGCAGATTGATGACCTCGGCGCTGATTCCCTGACCGGCCAGCTGTTCAGCGGCTTCCAGGGCTTCCTTCACCATAATGCCGGAGGCAAACAGGGTTACTTCGCTGCCCTGACGCAGCAGGCATCCATTGCCCAGGGTAAAAGAATCGCTTTCGCCAAAAATGCTCCAGGCGTTTTTGCGGAACAGGCGAATGTAAACCGGGCCGTAGTGCTCTATGATTTGTGGGAACAGTTTTTTCAGCTGCACGCTGTCCGTAGGCTCAAAAACCACCATGCCGGGGATGCTTCGCATAATGGCCACATCCTCAAAACTCATGTGCGTGCCGCCGTTCAGTTCCGCGCAGATGCCCGGGTCGCTGCCGGCCATTTTCACATTCAGCTTCGCATAGGCCACGGAAATGGCCACCTGGTCGCAGCACCGGCGGGAAGCGAAGGGCGTGAAGGTGTGGGTGAAGGGAATTTTGCCCATGGCGGACAGGCCCGCAGCAACGCTGATCATATTGGCCTCGGCGACGCCCACGTTCAAAAGCCGGTCTGGAAACTGCGCCTGAAAGCGCTGAGTAGAGGCGGAAGCCATCAGATCGGCTTCCACCACAAAAATGCGGTCGTCTTTTTTGGCGAACTCAATCAGCGAATCCGAATAGGCCAATCTCATTTCGCTTGCTTCACGTTTCCAGTCCATTCAGGCTTCCTCCTCGCTGAGCTTCTTCACGGCGTCCTGCCACATTTGGGGCGTGATGTTTTTGACGGAATGGCTGCCCACCTTATTTTCACAGAAGGAACAGCCCTTCCCCTTTACGGTGTTCAGCAGAATCATGGAAGGCTTTTGTTTGATTTTTTGAGCGTTGTCAATGGCAAAGGCAATTTGCTCCACATCGTGGCCGTCCACGCTCTGCACATGCCAGCCGAAGGCCTCCCACTTTTTATCCAGGGGATAGAGGCCGTTGATGTCCTCCACCAGCCCGTCAATTTGCATTTTATTATAGTCCGTAAAGGCAATCAGGTTATCCAGCCGCTGGCTGGCCGCCAGCATGGCCGCCTCCCACACCTGCCCTTCCTGGCTTTCGCCATCGCCAATGCAGGTGTAAATATAGGATGGCAGCCCGTCGCGCTGCGCGGCCACGGCCATGCCTACAGCGCAGCTAAACCCCTGGCCCAGGGAACCGGTGGTCATATCGATGCCGCGGGTGCGGTTCATATCGCAATGGCTGGGCAGATTGGTGCCGGGCTGGTTCAGCGTGTTCAGTTCCTCCAGCGGAAAGTAACCGCGCAGGGCCAGCGTAGCGTACAGCGCCGGTCCGCCGTGGCCCTTGGACAGCACAAAGCGGTCCCGTTCACGCAAATCAGGCTGAGCGGGGTCAATGCGCATGGCGTGGAAGTATAACACAGACAGCAATTCGCACAGATCGCAGGTGCCGCCGATGTGTCCCACGGTGAGCTGACCGATTTCCTGAATGGTCAGCTTTCGAATCTCGTTGGCTTTTTGTTTCAGCGTATGCAGCAGGGCTTTTTCCATTTTCATTTCTCCTAAAAGCATTGTTACAGGTGGGAGTAGATATCCTTCATGGCATAGTAGGTCTGGTCGATGAGACGGAGCATTTTTTCGTAGGTTTCCCGATGGGTTTCATCCGGCTCCAGCTTGTCGGTGATCCAGGAAAACTTGGTTACTTCGTCAAAATCCTTCAGCATGCCGCTGCCAACGCCGGCCAGCACCGCCGCGCCCACGGAGGTGGCTTCGTCGTAATAGTTGAGCGTGCTCAGGCTTACGCCCAGAATGTCGGCCAGAATTTTCAGGTTGCAGCGTGATTTCACCAGACCGCCCATGATGGACATTTCGGAAATATGGGTGTAGGGCTTCATCACATCCAGAATCAGCCGCATGTTGTAGGCGATGCCCTCTACCACGCTGCGCACCATATCCTCATGGGTGTGCTCCATTTTCAGCCCGTAGAAGCCGCCCTTGGCGTCCGCATCCCAGCGGGGGCAGCGCTCACCGCAAAGATAGGGAATGTAGTACAGGCCGTTGCAGCCGGGAGCCGCCTTTTCAATGGCCTGGTTTATGAAGGTGTAAATGCTTTCGCCCGTCTGCTGCGCCATGAAGCGCTCCTGGGCGCACAGGTGCTCCTTCATCCAGGTGTAGGAGGTACCGGCGCACTGCATGGTGCCGTTGGTGGAAATCAACCCGGGCACGGCGTGAGCCCAGTTGACCAGCTTCATGTCCTCATCCAGAATGGCGTGATCGGAAATATGCGCAATCCAGGCGGAGGTGCCCATGCAGCAGTAGGTCATATCGCCTTTGACGCAGCCTGCGCCCAGCGCGCCGCAGCCGCCGTCGCCCGCGCCCATAACCACCGGGGTGCCTTTCTTCAGTCCGCATTGCTCAGCCGCCTCGGAGGTTACCTCTCCCACCACGCGGGTGCTTTCCACCGCGTCGGGGAATACGCTTTCCTCTACGCCCACCGCATCCAGAATTTCATCGGACCAGCGGAAGCGGCCCAGGTCAAAGGCGTTGGTGCCGGTAGCGTCCGAATAATCGGTACAGAATTTGCCGGTCAGCTTGTAAACCATGTAATCCTTGGCCTGAAGAATTTTGTAGGTATTTTTGTAAACGTCCGGTTCGTTTTCCTTCAGCCACAGGTACTTGGCCAGGGTATAGGACGCGCCGGGCCGGTGGCCGGTAATGAGGAAAAACCGGTTGGCTCCCACTTTTTCGGCAATCAAACGTTCCGCCTTCTGCGCGCGCATGTCAGCCCAGATGATGGAGTCATACAGCGGCCGGCCCTGTTTGTCCAGACACAGGCAGCCCATCATCTGCCCGCTGAAAGCCACGGCGCTGATATCCGCCGGATCAATCTCCCGAATCAGACTTTTGGTGGAGTCGCATACGGAATCCCACCAGGCGTTCGGGTTCTGCTCCGCCCAGTTGCCGTTATAGTAGCGCGTTGGATAGCCGCTGACGGAGGAACGTACCAGCTGCCCGTCGGTGGTGAAAAGCGTGGCCTTGTTGCCGGAGGTTCCCAAATCGTGAGCAAGTAAATACTTAGGCATGATGCGATTCTCCTCTCTCGGGTCACTTCAGAGTATCACAAGCCTAGTTTTTTTCCGTATATTTGTCAACCGCCCCATCCTTTTAAGCAACATAATTCAAAGCGTTTCACGGTGAATGAATTAAATTGCAACTTTGACCATTTTGGCGTTTTCCGCTTGACGTGGGCAAGGGGATTTGGTTAAATGGGCCCCAGAAAGCGGTTGTGTACAAGCCTGTACATAATAACTCAATCATTACTTTGGGGAGGAAACGCGAATGAAAACCATGAATCGTTTGATGCTGAAAAGTTACAAATGCTTTGAGCCCCAGGTTGTGGACATTCCGGAACCGAAAAAGGGCGAAGTACTGGTGAAAGTGAGCCACCTGGGCGTGTGCGGCAGCGACATTTCCGCCTATTACGGCAAGCAGCCTTACATTCCTTTCCCGATCGTGCTGGGACATGAGCTGAGCGGCTGGGTGGAAAAGGTGGGTCCTGATACGGAAGCCTTGCCCGTAGGTACCCGCGTAACGGTGCTGCCCCATGTGCCCTGCCGCCATTGCAAAGCCTGCGCTGAGCAACGCTACAACCACTGCATGAAGCTGCTGGTCATCGGCTGCCAGACCACCGGCGCTCAGGCGGAATACCTGATTGCCCCGGCGGATATGATCTTTGAACTGCCCGAGTCCATCACTATGGAACAGGGCGCAATGGTGGAGCCCATGGCCGTTACCTATCACGGCATGAAAAAAGGCGTCAGGCCCGGCGACAATGTACTCATCATGGGCGCTGGCGGCATCGGCCTGTTCGCCATGGAAGCGGCTTTCATTCTGGGCGCAAAGAACGTTTATGTGGCCGATTTCTCTCAAAACCGTCTGGATCTGGCCATGAGCCTGGGCGCCACCGGCGTATTTAATCTGAGCGACGCGCCCCTGGCTGATCATCTGGCCAAGCTGCCGGAACCCATCGATTTGTTCTCCGAATGTGTAGGCGGAAACGGCGATGCGCTGGATACCATTATGGACGTGGCCGAGCGCGGCGTGCGCGTGGTTAATATCGGCGTGCTGGCCCCCGGCGTAGTGGTGAAGCACCTGCCTGACCTGTCGGAGAAGGAGTTTACCTTCTATGGCAGCAACATGTTCGTGCCTCAGGATTTCCGCGACGTAATCGCCAATCTGGCCGCGGGCAAATACAAGACCGATGGCATTGTTACCCACCGCGTAAAGCTGCTGGATGTGCCCAAGCTGTTTGAAGAAGTGGTGGATCAGCGCAAAGAGCCCTACATCAAGCTGATGATCTTGATTGGCGCCGAGGATGAAGCCAAATGACAAAGCTGCAAATGGCCGTTGATCCCCTGTCCATGGCGGAAGCCCTGAAGCTGGCGGAACGCGTACAGGATGTGGTGGACATATTGGAAGTGGGGACTCCCATGATTGTTCGCGACGGCCTGCACCCGGTGACGGCCATCAGGAAAAGCTGCCCCTCCCTGACCGTGCTGGCAGACACCAAAATTGTGGACGGCGGTCAGCTGGAATGTTCGGACGCCTGCAAGGCCGGCGCGGATATCATAACCGTGCTGGCCGCAGCGGCGGACGATACTGTTTCGGCGGTGGCGGAAACCGCCCGGCGATATGGCCGGAAAACAATGGCGGATCTCATTTGCGTTTCGGACGTGGCCACGCGGGCACGGCAGGTGCTGGCCCTCGGCGTGGATTACGTGTGCGTGCATACGGCGGTGGATGTGCAGGCCAGCGGCATTTCGCCGCTGAGCGATTTTCAGCGTGTGCTGGAGACGGTTCCTCCAGAGCGGGTCGCTATTGCCGGCGGTATTCGCCTAAGCACCCTGGACGGCTATCTCATTCACAAGCCCGCCATTGTAGTGATGGGAGGCGCGCTCTACAACGCGCCCGATGTGCGCAAGGCCATTGGGGAGGTTCAGGAAAGGATTCAAAGCTATGCCGGCCGCTGAACAAGCCTCCTTTCAAAGCACCCTACTTACAGTGCTTTCCGAGCTGAAAACCATTCTGAGTGCAGTGGAAGAAAAGCAGGCGGATGCTTTGGCAGAGGAAATTCGCCTTGCAAACCGGGTATATCTGGCCGGCGCAGGCCGTTCCAGACTGATGCTCTGCGCCTTTGCCATGCGGCTGATGCACCTGGGCCTAACGGTTCATGTGGTAGGCGAGGTAACGGCACCGGCCATTGGGAAAAACGATCTGCTGATTGTGGCCTCAGGCAGCGGGGAAACCGTCTCCATGAGAAATGTAGCCCAGAAGGCGAAAGCAGCCGGGGCGCGCGTGGCGCTGTTAACGGCTTCTCCGTCGTCCGCCCTGGCGCGTGATGCACACCTGCGGGTGGTTCTTCCCGCCAATACGTCAGGCCCCTCCGTGCAGATTGGCGCTTCCGCCTTTGAGCAAAGCCTGCTTCTGCTTGGCGATGCGCTGATTGTGCTGCTGGCCGACAAGCTGCACATTGCCGACCCGCAATCGTTTATGCGCAGCCGGCATGCCAATTGGGAATAGTATCATTTGAACAGATTGGAGGAATCAACCATGAATTATGAACTGGCTTCTAAAATTGACCATACCCTTCTGAAAGCGAACGCCACCCGCGCCGATGTGCTGCGCATTTGCGAAGAAGCCAAGCAGTATCACACTGCCAGCGTGTGCGTGAACTCCTGCTGGGCTTCCGTTGTGCGCGACGCGTTAAAGGGCAGCGGCGTGAAGGTTTGCTGCGTTGTAGGTTTTCCTCTTGGCGCCATGTCCACCCGGGCCAAGGCTCTGGAAACCGAGGATGCGGTGCAAAACGGCGCTGAAGAAATCGACATGGTCATCAATATCGGTTGGGCCAAGGCCGGCCAGTGGACCGATGTGGAAAAGGATATTGCCGCTGTGGTAAAAGCAGCCGGCAGTGCGGACGTGAAGGTCATTATGGAAAACTGTCTGCTGACGGATGAGGAAAAGGTGCAGGGCTGCCTGGCGGCGCAGCGCGCCGGGGCGGCTTTTGTGAAAACCTCTACCGGCTTTTCCATCTCCGGCGCAACCGTGGAGGACGTGCGGCTGATGCGCAAAACCGTGGGCCCCGACATGGGCGTGAAAGCGGCTGGCGGCATCCGCACCAAGGAAACGGCGTTGGCCATGCTGGAAGCCGGCGCCAACCGCATCGGCGCCAGCGCCACAGGCGCCATTATTGCCGAGTAACCAAACCACTTTTTCAGCAGAAACGTGTGTAACGGTTCTGCTGAAAAAGCCTGATTGGAATCGGAGGGCAGCAGCCCTCCGTCCGATTCGATTGTCAAAAAAGTGAGGTACAAGAGACCCTGCCTCCTGCCGGGGAAAGCAGGCGTCCAGTGGGCACAGCCGCCATAGGCGGTTACAGGCTGTCGAAAAACTCCTTCGGGGGAGTTGTCAGAGGGGCCGCGGCCCTTCTGACTATATTCGTATCGACCGGCTTTACCGGTCGGGCGGGGCGTTTTCGGCTGCGCTGAAAACATTACCGGCAGTTTCTGGCGAAAAAGATCGCCGCCTGGCGAGCTTTTTGGACAAGCTGCAACCGCTATAGGCGGTTAGCAACCCGTAGGCAGGGCGCGAAACGAGGGAGGACTACGGTCGTTGTCCTCCCCCACATTTAAGCAACCGCTCCGCCTCCTGCCCATCCATTTTTGGGGGGCAAGCTGAGCCTTGTTTCTTACTCTGCCGCCAATCCGGCCGATCGCCGCCGGGGCAGCTTGGGGGAACGCTTTGAGAGGAACCTTATGCCACGGTTCCTCTTTTTCCATTCATGCGCAAACAGCCGGCTTTTGATTTCTGGCGCAAAGATGTTATAATCATGGAAGGCGATGCGGCGCACATGCGGCGGCCCGCCGGAAAGAAAGGAGAACGCGATGAAAAATACAGATAATTGGGACTTGATGATGAGCGCGGCCAAGCAATATTATCAGTTGGGGCTTTCCCAGGATATTATCGCCAAAAACCTGTTTATCTCCAAGTCCACTGTATCCCGGCTAATCAAAAAGGCTGTAGAAATGGGCTATATTGAGTTTCGCATCAACAGTTTTGGCCAGGCCGATGAAATGCTGCAGCATGAATTGCTGGCCACTTTTGGGATTCATTGCACGGTGCTGCCCAACCTGCTGGATTCAGAGCTGGTGCGGTTGAACGATGTGTGCGCCTATGCCGCCAAGGATATTCTGCAGCACCACATCAGCGACAGCCATATTATTGGGATTCCCTGGGGAAAAACCATCGAATACCTGGCTGCAAACATCAACGAGCCTGTGGAGCAGCATCCGGATATGAAAATCTGCATGGTGAACGGCTTCGTCAACGGTTCCATCCGCTGCATGCGCGGTATTCACATTGTGGAAAAGCTGTCCGCCGCGCTGAAAGCTACCGGTTACATTCTGCCCTGCCCGCTGCTGGTGGAAAGCCCGGAAGTAAAAGCCACGCTCCTGTCGGATTCCAGCGTAAAAGAAGTCTTTGACATCATGCTCTCCGCCGATACGCTGATTATGTCCGTGGGCCCCTTCGACATGCACAATACCTACTTGACGGAACTGGGCCAGGATGTGGTGGATCATCTGCGCGGCTTTAACGGAGCGGGAAACTTTGCCGGCCGCACCTTCGATATCAACGGACGCGAGCTGCCCACAGGGCTTGGTTCGCGGCTGATGAGCCTTTCCATTAAGGAAGTTGCCGCCAAAAAGAAACGCATTTGCATCGCCGTGGGCGAATACAAGGCCAGGGCCATTTTGGGCCTGCTTCGAGGCCATATCATCAACTACCTGTATACGGACTCCGATACCGCCAGGGCCGTGCTGAGCGAATACAAAAAGCAGTTTGGGCAAAGCCGCAAAGCCGTTGCGGAAGAAACGGAATAAAAGGGGCGCCCTCATCACCGCTTCAGCCCTATCAGGAGCTGGCGGCTGCAAGGACGGTCGACGTTATCAAAAAAACGGGGGTCTTGCCCCCGGTGCAGGCCGTCCAAAAAGCCAGCCTGGCGGCAAAGCGCGTAAGAAAAGCCTTGCTGCGCAAGGCACAGGCTGTCGAAAAATCCCTAATTGACCACAATCGCCCGGAAGCAGCGCTTCGCTGGTTCGCGGGGAAAGTGCTGCGACATAAGGCTTAGGGACTCCGCCCCTAAAACCACGGCAGGAGGCAGTGCCTCCTGCGCCTCCACTTTTTCACCCCCTGGCCTTGCTGCGCAAGGCTGCCGAACCCGACGTACATGCCGCCGGGTTTGGAATGAAAATCGGATGGTTGCGCCCTTCCGATACCACCCGAGATTTTTGGGAAAGACGTTGCCAAAGGGGATGCGGTTCCTCTGATGGAATTTGCATCTACCGGTTTTGGCCGAAAACGTCCCGTCTGTTCCTGTCAAAAAAGCTCGCACCAGGCGAGCTTTTTTTGACTGGCGGAAATCGGAAATCAGGCAATCAGGCAGGCTCCTTGCGGACAACCGCTTCAGGAGCGTTATCCTTGACGGAAACCACCTTGCCCTGCAAGTATTCCACAAACAGCGCAAACAGCAGAATACCGCCCTGAATGACCTGCTGCACAAAGTCATTTACGCCCAGCACGCCCATGCCGTTGGAGAAGATGCCGATGACCAGTACGCCCAGGATGGCGCCGCTGGCTTTGCCCTCGCCGCCGCTGGTGCTTACGCCGCCAAGGCAGGCCGCCGTGATGCACTGGAAGGCATAGTTGGCGCAGGCAGAGCCGGTGGCGCTCATGGTTCTGGACAGGTACAGGATACCGGCAATGCCGTAAAAGATACCGGCGATAATGTGAATCTCAATGGTGGTCTTTTTGGTATTGATTCCTGCCAGGCGTGCCGCCTCCGCATTGCCGCCAATCGCATATACATAACGCCCAAAATAGGTCTTGGATAACAGATAAATACCGATAATGGCAGAGACAATCAGGATAACGCCCATCAGCGGGAAAAACTTGAACAGATACTTGGTGGCGAATATGGAAATTTTGGAGGTAAGGAAGCCACCCAACACCTTACCACCGCTGATCAGCCAGGCAACGCCCTGATAAATATTCATGGTGGCCAGCGTAATGGTAAAGGCGGGAATCTTCAGCGTGTTGGCCAAAAGGCCGTTGATGGTGCTGCAAACCGCGGCAATCAGCAGGCCGGCAACGATTACAAAGCCAAGGGGAATTTTGGCCTGAAGCATTTTAGCCATCACCACAATTTCAAGCGCAATGATTGCGCCGATGGACAGGTCCACGCTGCCGGAAATGAGCACAAAGGAAATACCCACAGCCGCAACGCCCAGAATGGAAATCTGCTTGAGGATGTTGCCAAAGTTATTGGCGGTACGGAAGGCGGGAGAAATAATGGTAAAGATCAGCAGCAGCACGATCAGCACAAACCACATACCAACTTTTTTCCAAAGGTTCAAGACGGTTTTCAAGGTCGTTTCCTCCTTACGCAATTCAAAACAGGTGTTATGCCGGCTGCCCCGACGCCAGCCGCAAAATGGCCTCCTGGCTCAGCTCGTCCCGGGAAAGCTCCCCGGCCATGCGTCCCTCGTGCAAAACGATAACGCGGTCCGACAGACCGATGACCTCCTCCATTTCGGAAGAGATGACAATAATGGACTTGCCTTGCTCCGCCAATTCGCGAATGAGACAGTAAATTTCGTGCTTGGCCTTTACATCAATCCCGCGGGTAGGCTCGTCAAAAATCAGGATTTCCGCATTGGTAGCCAGCACCTTGGCCACCACCACCTTTTGCTGGTTGCCGCCGCTCAGGTTTTTCAGGCTCTGCTGCAAAGACGGGGTTTTGATGGCCAGCTTCTGCTGATAGTCCTGGGCGATTTCCTTTTCCTTGCGCTTGTTAATTACGGTGGCTTTGGATAGCTTTTTCAGCGAGCTCAGGGTAATGTTCCAGGCGATGCTCTGGTTCAGCAGGCCGCCATGCCGCTTACGATCCTCCGGAATCAGGCCGATGCCGCTTTCCAGCGCCTGGGCGGTAGAGGCAACGTCAATCGAGCTGCCGTTGAGCAGAATTTCGCCGCTGGTTTTGGGCGCGGCGCCGAAGATGAGCTGCATGGTTTCCGTGCGGCCACAGCCAAGCAGGCCCGCAAAGCCCAGGATTTCCCCCTTGTTCAGCGTAAAGGAAATATCCTCCACCTCATTGCCGCACAGGTGCTTTACCTCCAGCACGGGGCCGCCAACCGGGGTTACGCGGGGAGGAAAGCTGCGGGTCAATTCGCGGCCAATCATCAGCTTCACCAGCTCGTCGTGGTTGGTATCAGCGGTATTCAGCGTGGTAATGCAGCGCCCGTCCATCATCACCGACACCCGGTCGGAAATGCGGAACACTTCGTTCATGCGGTGGGAAATATAAATGATAACCACGCCTTGCTTCTTCAGTTCAGCCACGATATCCATCATACAGTCGATTTCGTTATTGGTAAGGGGTGCGGAGGGCTCGTCCATAATCAGCAGCTCCACATTCTCCGCAACGGCCCGGGCAATCTCCACAATCTGCTGCATGCCAACAGAAAGTTCGCTGACAAGCTTTTTGGGGTCGATTTTTACGCCGATGCTGTCCGTAACAGCCTTCGCGTCCTTTTGCATTTTGGCATAATTGATATGATAACGGCCATAGTCGCGGTTTTCACTAAAGGCCATAATGTTCTCGGCCACAGTCAGGCCGGGAAAGTTGTTAAACTCCTGATAAATGCAGCCGATGCCCAGCTTTTTGGCCTGCTGCGGGTTAAAGTGGGAATAGCTTTTTCCCTTGTAGATAATGGTTCCCTCATTGGGAACAATGGCTCCGGTGATAACCTTAATCAGGGTGGACTTTCCGGCGCCGTTTTCGCCCACAATAGCATGAACCTCGCCTTTGCGAAAAGAAATGGAAACATCGTCCAACGCTCTGACGCCAGGGTAGGTTTTTGTGATGTGCTGCATCTCCAAAATCAAATCCGACATATCGATTCCCTCTTGGGCTTCCTTTCCAAGAATCGGCCTATGGGAGGGGAGAGCTTCTCCCTCCCATAGGCCGGCGGTGTATTCACTTACTTCATGTCGATGTTATCGATGGAAACGGTGGTGGTGGGGATGGCAATGTTCTCCTGGTAGGCATACTCGCCGTTGCACAGCTTCGGCACAACCTCAATCAGGGTTTCGGCGCAGGAGGAAGAAGTGCAGTAGGAAGAGAAGCGGAAGGCGGTGCCGGCGGCGCACAGTTCACGGAAGGAGCTGCCAGCGTCGATACCGGTGATGATCTGGTCCGCATCGCTGCCCTTGCCCACGTTGTTCAGCGCCTGATAGATACCGATGGCGGCGTCGTCCGCGTTGGCCAACCAGATCTTTACGTTGGGATGAGCTTGCAGGCAGTTCTCGGCGAAGGTAACGCCGGCGTCGGTGCCCACGGCGCCCTGGTTGTAAACCACCTTGAAGTTATAATCGGTGTTGGCTTCCAGCAGTTCGCCCGTGTGAGCGGCGCGGTAGTCGCAGTTTTCATTGCTGGGATGGCCGGCCACGGCAACCTCAATCACGTCCAGATCCTTGTACAAATCCCAGTTCTTTTCCACGTATTCCAGAATCTTTTCATAGTTGGCGATGGCGCGCTGCTCGGGGGTATCGCCGATAAACACGGTGCCGCAGTTGGTAGCGGCAGGCATGATGTAGCCAATCCAGGGAATCCCGGCCTGCTCGGACTTGAGCCGCAGGTCCACAAAAGCGTCGGGCTCATCTGCATAGAGCATAATCACGTCCCACTCGCCAGAGGTAATCAGGTTTTCGATGGTGGACAGTTCAACCTCGGTGCGGGTGTCAAAATCCGCGGGGCCAAACAGTTCGATTTCCATACCGGCTTCTTCCAGCATGGGCTTAAGCACGGCGTAGTCGTTGGAGAAATACTCAGCGCCCAGCCAGGAAGCAACATAAGCAATACGATACTTGCCATCTGGATTTCCAAGAGGCTGATAGTTTCCAACAGCTTCCAACTTAGCGGTTTCGGCGCAGGCGCCAATGCACGCAAGAGCCATTACCAGGGTTAAAACGAGGGCTACAAACTTCTTCATGGGATCCTCCTGAGTTCAATTATTTCAAAGCGTCATTTCGTCATGGCGCATTGATTCATTTCCAAAAGGCAAAAAACGATTATCATTCGTTTTTTTGTCTTTTGTTTCGGCGTATTGGTTCACGGTTTCCAACAGGACAAGCTCTTTTGTCGCTTTCCGATGTATGAATCTTATAAGTTTCAATATCAAAAAGCAATCGTTTCATTCCAATTTGGGAAAAATTCTGCGTTTTCAGCAATGGTCTGAACCATTTTTCAGCTTCGCCAGGTTCTTCCGCGCGCATCCGCTGACGCCGGGGAACCATCCACAACCCACGCGCTTACGGCGCAAAACAGCGGCGGCAAACGGTTTCAACTTGCAGAAGCGACGATTCTCAAAGCAAGCGTTACGCCGCACAACGGCAAACCGGCCTGTCTTTCCTTCCGTAAAAGAAACGCTGCCAGACCGTCAAAAAAGTTGGCCGACGCGCTTTTCTGCCGCGAGGCGCGCTTTGCCTGCTCGCCTGCGGCCGGCCGGGCGGCAAAGCGCGTAAGGAAAGCCCTGCTGAGCAGGGCTGCCGAACCCGATGTACACGCCGCCGGATTTGGAATGAAAATCAGAAGGCCGCGACCCTCCGATACCAGCTGAGGTTTTTTGACAGGCTGGCTGCGATTTCCGTTTTTTGTCAGGTTTGATGCCCTGCAAAGAAAAAAACGCCCTTCCGCTTTCTTAACGGGCCAGCGCCGCGCAGAGAAAGCCCGCGAGCGTATCGTTTTTGGCTTTCACAGCTCTGTGCAGGGTACTTTTCACGGCTGTTTTCCTTGGCCGTTTCTTCCCAAGCCATCCATCTTTTTACACACAAAAAAGCAACCGTTCTAACCCAAACGATTGCTTTTTTTACCTTGGCGGTAATGATGGAGCGGGTGATGGGAATCGAACCCACGTAACCAGCTTGGAAGGCTGGGGCTCTACCATTGAGCTACACCCGCCCAAGGATGGTTTGGGCATCCGACATAAGCACCCAAAGTGGAGCGGTAGACGAGATTCGGACTCGCGACATCCACCTTGGCAAGGTGGCACTCTACCACTGAGCTACTACCGCATGCTCCACAATAGAGAATGAAGATGGTGCGGGCGAAGGGACTTGAACCCA
>JABLTO010088729.1_pt1 | contig 24834 bp, 17 predicted proteins | sample 7160091 | NCBI WGS metagenome assembly JABLTO01 (sample SAMN14651225, study PRJNA627086) | human gut metagenome | isolation source: feces | host: Homo sapiens
AGAACCGGTAAATCACCACTGATTGCTTTAGTTGAAATTAGTAATTCAACCTGTTTCGCTTTCAATGCTTCTTCAACTAAATGCTCTCCTTCTATCAAATAATAACCTGTTTCATCACGATATTTCTTTTTCTTTAATTTCATTAATGCTTTAATTGTATTATTAGTACTTGAAGTTATCATATTCCTATCTCCTTTAATCTTTTTTCTCTTATTTTATAATCTGATAAACGTTTTCCAATTTCTTGATAAAATAATTTTGAATGATTAGGCTGGATGAAGTGACATAATTCATGAATGATCACATAATCAATTAAACTTTTATCTAAATGTACTAAAGCTAAATTAAAAGATACTTTATTTTGCTTTGAAAAACAAGCGCCCCAGCGTGATTTGTATTTTTTTATTTCAATTTCAGGCATTGTTAAATCAAACCACGTATTTAAATAATAACAGATTTGTTTTACTAAATAATCATATAAAATATTTTTCAATTCATTTTCAATTATTTCTTGAATTTTATGATGATAAACATAAATTTTATCTTCATGAATTGCTGCTTTATACATATTCACATCTTTTAAAATAATTTGATACCGGTAATTAAAAACATACACATAGCCATTATCGATATAATTAAATTTTGAAACATAATTATTAGTTTGTTTCAAAATAATATCTCGATGATCAAGTATCAATTTTTCAATCATTTCAATTGGAAAATTTGATGGCGCATTAACTACCAGCTTACCAGAAATAATCTTCAAATAACAATTTTTAATTTTATTTATATTTAATTGATATTCAACAACTTGATTGTTAATTTCTATTTGCTTTATTTCCATAACTTCCTCGTATAAAAAATAATATTTCTCCCATAATAATTTAGGAGTGATAATATGGATATTCGTAATGCATTATTAACTAAATTACATAACAGTTCTTTTAATGAATTAAGAGAAATTATCAATGAAGGTATAGCTTCTAAGGAAGAAACGATTCTTCCAGGATTAGGAGTATTATTCGAAAAATATTATAATTCTTTAAATAATACTCAGAAAGATGAAATGATAAATTCTTTATGTAATTTATTGAAATAGACTCATTAAATGAGTCTATTTTTACGATATTTGAACTCTTCTTTTAAAGATCTCAATAACATGAATAATACTAATAAAATAAAATTGACCCTAAACAACTGATTAAATTGAACTACTAATAAAATAACTAATATTATCAATGGTAAAAGAGTTCCATAAGCAATTACTTCTTTACCATTTATTACAACTTTAGCATGTTCTTTATTTTCTTTTCTAAACGTATCAATAATAATTTTATACATTTCAAATAATAAATAGTTTAATATCCATAACAGCAAGAAATAAACTGTAGTATAAAAATTATCAGAAAAAATCTTAATAACAGCTCTAGTACTTGTCATATTAAAATAATTCATAAAATCATATACAAATGAACATATCGTAATAATAAATGTTGCAACAGCATTTCGCACCAAATAAAATACAATAAAGTCTTTTTTTATTTTATCCATAATAATCACCTACTTGACGAGTTATTAAATCAATTGAAAAAGCAAATTTATCATTATCATTACTAAAAATAATTACCACACTTAATTCTTTATTTTTAAAATTCTCTTCTTCTAAATAATATGATCCATAATCATTAGCGTTAATTAAATCTTTACTATTTCCACTAATTTTTTTAAAAACAACATAATTATCATTATCATCTTTATCTTTCTTAGGATCTTTTAAATAACGATATTCTAAAGATACTTTAGGATATTTTTTTATAATATCTTCATCGTTTGTTTTTAAACTTCCCAGCCGCATCATTTTATTTGAAATACTAGCATTTTCAATTCGATATTCTTTATTAGAACCCTCTAATTGTTCCACAGGGGTAATTTCTAAATCTAATTCACTGACAACTTCATCATTTACTTTCACTGTTAAATTAGCTTTTTCAACATCACTCAATTTGATTTTATTATCCTTAACCTCTTTTTCAATTACATAGCTTAAGTTATCACTAGAATAATTATTTAAATTAACTTCATACTCATATTTTTCTTTATCATTTTTTAATACTACTTTAACATTAGCAATAGCCCCTTGTTCAATTAAATCATTATTTTTAAAAATTACCTTTCCATCCCCGATAGAAAAAGTTTTTTCATTACGATATGCTTCAATATTCTCAACTTTCAAATCATCATTTTCACCATTTAACATATAATCGTAATAAACTACTTCTCCATATGTTTGAAAAATAAAATTATCATACATATAAAATAATGTTATTGAGACTATCAAGGTAAATATAACTGTCATCAATAAATTCTGCTTGTTTTTTTTACTCATATTTCATCACCTGTAGTATATTATATCTTATTTTGATTTATATAGAAAGCAAAACAGTTACTTACAAAACGACAATAATCATAATGGGATTGCATTTTTCAAAAATATCAGCCATAGTTTCATCATTTGAATTTTTTGATTTTTTCCGTAAAAAAGAACTGTTGTTTTTATCAACAGTTCTTAAAATTGACTATTCTTCAATTTTCTTTCTTTTTAATAACGTTACTACAGCTCCTGCTAATAACATTATTGCTGTTATTTGATTAATTTCTTTAGTATCACCTGTTTTTACAGTGCTATCTTTAATAGTATCTCCTGACTGTAATGGCATTTCTTCTTTTTCTTTTAATCCTTCGATGCTTTCTTGTAGATTCGCTATTGCTTCTTCTACTACTGCATATCCAGCTCCTTTATTTTCTAGAGCGTTTTTAGCATTTTCTAATGCTTTTATCATCGCTTGCCATGATGCTTCAGTATAATTTGCTTGATTCAATGCTTCTGCTTGTTTAATCAATTCTGCCAATAAATCTTTATTTGGTTTCAATCTTAATTCTAAGAACGCTTTGATCAAATCAGTATACGTTTCTTCTACTTCATTTTGCATCGCATTTTCATCAGCCAATACATCTTTTGCTTCAGTCAATACTGGTAACATTGCATTCCATGATACTTCACTATAATCAGCTTTATTTAATGCTTCTATTTTGTTTACTAGATCTTGTAATAATGTCTTATCGCCTTTGTAGAACTCTAATTTCCACATCACTTGAGCTAAACGATCAAAAGCATTATCTACTATTTCTTGAGTAACTTTTTCATCTGCTAAAACAGCTTTTGCTTCATCTAAAGCAACTCTAAATTCATTTACAACAGCAGGAACGACTTTATCTAAATCAGCTTCACTAACTTGACTAGCAATATCTACTGCTATTTCTAAAGCACCTTTATAAACTTTATCTGTAATATCAATTTTTTCAAGAGCTGCGATTGCATCATTAAGCATATCTAAAGCTTCATCGATTTGTGCTTGTGATGTTGCTGTATTTAGTAATTCAGTCGCATTTGCAAGAGCTTCTTTGAAGGCCTCTTTTGCAGGTCCATCTTTGTATAGATCCAAATTCAATCCACTTGCTTCAGTTACTAATTGACTAAGTTCTTCTTTATCTAAAATAACAACCTCTTTCAAAGCCATCATCGCATCTTTAAGAGTATTAGCTGCATTATCTATTGCTTCTTGATTTTTAGCAGTAGATAAAGTATCTTTAGCTGCCTGGTAAGCTGCTACAAATGCTGTTTTCTCTGCACCATCTTGATATTTAGAAAGATCTTGATTAATTAAATCTGCTGCTGAAATCTGTTTTTCTAACTCACTAAAGTCTAGAACAACTACTTCCTCTAATAATCCTTCTGCTCTTTCTAATTCAATTTTAGCGTTATCAACTGCTGTTTGAGTAGCATTTTCATCATCTAAAACAGCTTTTGCATTATCTAAAGCCACTTTAAATCCAACCCATGAATCTGCAGTGTAGTTACTTTCTACATAATCTTTAAATTCATCGTATTTTGCTTGTAATCCACTTTTATCAACATCTGCAGTATTTTCAACTGTAAATCTTAATTCTGCCCATGAAGCATGGTCATTATAATCATTACCATTAGTATCAACCTGCATGATGATATTGCTCTTACCTGTTACGTCAATATCGATCTCTTTTGAGCGTAATGCTTTCATTTGACCAGAATTATAAATCTCTTCACCATCTGCAAATACTCTAAAGATTACATCAGCACGATCATCTCCAGTAACAGTTTGATTAGAATTGATTCCAATAATCCCTTTCAAATTAGTATAACCCTTACCAGCTACATTTACTCCAACTCTACTTGGCGCATGAACTCCAACACCTTTAGTAAAATCAGTTACAACACCATCTACATATAATGAAATTGGATTAGCATCACATACATCTCTGCTGTTTGCAAAATATCCGCCTTCATCTATCGTCCATTCCATATCTGAAACATACATTTCATTTACTTCTCTAAATGTAATTGTATAAGTTTTTGTAACACCATAACTAGATGTTGCTTTGATTACTACCACCGCTGGTAGACTATCTGGCTGATTAAATTTTTCGACAACAACATTACCATCAGTAGTAACTACATCTACTACAGGAAGTTTATCATATGAGCCTTTTAATAACTTAACTTCATATGAATCTTTATTGACATCAAATCCATCAAGTTCTACACCATCTACTAAAATAGATTTAATTGGTAAACTTGATTGGGTATTTTTATTACTTTGTTCCATTAGTGTATCTACATCATCAGTAGCAATTGGAACAATTCTAAATGTATGTGAATAAGTTTGACCTTTTTTGATCGTATATTGATCTAATGGTCCTGGTCCACAAGCTGCTCCACCTAATCCACGTTGTACTTGATCAACATTAAGAACGATATGGTCAGATTTTGGAACTTGATACATATGACGATTACCGGCCATATCTTCATCTTCATAACGTGATACAGAACTATTCATATCATCTTGAGCCGCAATCATGAAGCCAACACCAGCATCATTAGTTACTGCAGCCCAACGAACATCAGTTCTATTTCCGTTTTCTTGCGGTTTCAAATATTTATTTTCTGCATCTATTGCATCAACAGTTGTTTTATATACATCAATCAATGCTCCAGTATTTCTATCATTGTAATTTTCAAATGGCCCGCGACCATAATATGTATAATTACTAAATTCTGTTGGAACATTTAATTTCATTCCGATTCGTTTTAATGAACCAGAAATCGTAGTCGCTGGAGTAACAGTATTAGTAACAACGACTTCACCATTACCATAAATTTGATAACTGATCGTATTAGGCGAATCACTTCCATCCAGACTTCCTGTTACTTCAACCTGTACTAAATTCGCTCCTTTTGTTACTTTTACATCAGATACATTGAAATGATCTTTTGTGTTTATAAGATTTGCATCATCTGATTCATACATATCATCATCAATTGGTGCCCGATAATAATTAGGAGTAGGTCCCTCATTCATTATCGTCTTACCAGCAAATGTATAATTTGTGATATAACCCGTTGTTTTATCTAATGACAATGCGTAATCGTTACCATTTACGTTACCAGTAATATTTAATGCTTCATCCGTTTCTTCAACATTACTAAATTCATTGTTACCATCAATCGCTGGTTGAGCAATTGTAGTAACATATGCTAAATTCAATTGTTCATAAGCAATAATATCACCAGCATGACCACTATAATCACCAGCCCACATTTGATCTTCTTTTAATGTAACTTGGAATTCTAAGAAATAATCTCTACCTTCTACTTTTTCAACATCTGGTAAATCAACCGTAATTTCTTTTTGCGATAGAGCTGCTAAATCTTTTTGTTCTTCAGATAAAGTACCTTCTTTTAATACTTTATTATTTTCTTTGAACTGCCATGAAACATCATATTTATTTAAATTAGTATTTAAGAATTCGTTAACAACGCGTACTGTACCATTAGCAGCTTTTCCATCATTATAGAAGTTTACTTCTTGGAAAACTTTTTTAGCGTCTAACACTTTTGCCGAAATTGTACGATCTGCATTAATAATACCATTTCCACAGAAATTGCCATCATTTACCCGCTGGTCATTCCAATCGCCACCATATCCCCAATATGTTTTATCTTCATAATTAGTTCCAGTAGTAGTTATTTTGCTATTAGCAAAATCCATTGCGTAAATTACACTTTCATCAGTTTCACTGATATTATCAGCTGCAATTTCATCAGCAGTTAAAACTCGATTCAAAACTTTAACACTATCAATTGCACCATTCCATGTACGACCAGAATTTTCTGGATCATAACCTACACCGATGCTTAAACTATTTGTATCAAATGGTACTGAGGCTTTATTTGCTAACTCAGCTTTCAATTCACCGTTATAATATAACTTATAATTACCATTTTCATCACATGTTGCAGTTAAGTGCTTCCAATTACCATCAGTAAAATCACTTGGAATAGCCATTGTAAGAGTACCAGCGCTCCATCCATTAACAAAGAATTCAATTGATTTCCCTTGAGAAATCTTTAGGTTATAACCACCAGTATCTCCTTTTGATAAGATTGCTTGATCACCACTTGTTCCATCTGATTTTACCCAAGCATCTAAAGTAAGACCTGTGCTGGAATTAGCTGTTAAATCTGTTTTTGCCGGAAGAGTAACATAACCATTTACTGCTTTCGTTCCATTTCTACCTTCAGTTAATGAACCAACAACTGTCCCAACTGTATTAGTTTTAGTATCTGTAACTGTATAACTTTCAGTATTAATTACTTTTGTTTCGATAGATTGATCGATCCAATCCCAAACAAAACCACCTTGAGCATTCTCATAACTGCGGAATACATCCCAATATTCTTTTAAGTTACCTAATGCATTTCCCATTGAATGGGCATATTCTGATTGGATATAAGGTAATTTGTTACCTGTATTTGTTACTTGTGAAATAACACTAGATACTCCCCAATATTGTGAGCTATAAATATCTACCATCGATTCTTCACGCGTAGCACCATAACGATTTTGGCGTTCATATTTACGGATACGACTTGGATCTCTTTGTAAGATCCATCTCGTTGAATTCCAGAATGGGAAATCATCTGTAAGAGCATAATTTGTATAAGTTGCCTCATTTCCCAAAGACCAAATCACTACTGATGGATGATTTTTATCACGCTCAACCATATTTTGAGTACGACTCATGACCGCATTGTTCCAAATACCTGTATTAGGTAAATTTGAAGAAGTTGCACCAATATGTGTTTCAATATTTGCTTCATCACACATATAGATTCCAAATTCATCAGCTAAATCGTAAGTTAAAACATTATTTGGATAATGTGAAGTACGAATAGCATTGATATTATGTTCCTTCATCATCTTTAAATCTGTTACAATTTCTTCTTTACCAATTGCTCGACCTTTATCTAATGATGTTTCGTGACGATTTGTTCCACGGAACATAATCTTTTCACCATTGATCTGCATTTGTTGTTGACCAGCATCATTGATAACAACGTTTTCAATTTTTCTAAATCCAATTCTTTGTACTGCTGTTTCAATAACTTCACCTTTACTATCTTTCAATTGTAAGACAATTCGGTACAAATTAGGTGAATCTGCAAACCATTTCAATGGATTAATAACTTTTGCACTTCCTGTTTTTTCAATTCCTAAATCATCAATCAATTCTTCGAGATCTTCTTTTGCAGGATCTAAAGTATATTCCATTTTAATCGGTTCTTCTAAAATCGGATCATCATTTTCGTTTGAATAAAGCTGTGCTTCAACTGTATAATCTCCGCCTTTTTCATTAGCAAGATTTCTAACTGACGCATCAATAGTTAATGTTGCATCTTCATTATTTTCATCCAATTGTTGTTTAATGAAGAAATCTCTTAACTCTACTGTATCTTTAGAATATAGATAGACATCTCTAAAAATACCACTCATACGAATAAAATCCTGATTTTCTAGATAACTTCCTGTTGACCAGCGATAGACTTGAACTGAAATCGTATTTTCTTGTCCAGCAATACTACCATTAGCATCTGTGTTTAAATAAGGGGTAATATTATACTCATCGGCAGTATAGCTGTCTTCACCATATCCAACTTTTTGTCCATTTACATAAACATAAAAAGCAGACTCAACACCTTGGAAGGATACAAATACTTGTCGTCCATCCCAATTTTCACTTATTTTGAAATTACGTTGATAATGACCTACACTATTATTTACTGTAGGAGCATGAGCATTAGCAGCATCCAATTCAACATCTTCAAAATTTTGCCAAGGATATCGTTGATTACTATAGATTGGCGGTTCATATTTGAAGCTGCCATCTTCATTTCTAATTGTTTGAATATTACTTGGCACGTTGATTTTGTCCCATCCTTCACTGTCCCAATCAATCGTATTATCATCTGGGTCACTAATACGCTGTGCTGGATTTTGAACAAATTTAAAATCCCATTCACCATTTAGAGACGCATAATAATTCGATTTTGAAGGATCTTTTGATAATGCAGACTTTTCATTATCCATTCCAACTTTAGCATCATGATATGGAATAAAACTAGAACGCGCATATTCTCGATTTTCTTCAACGATTTCTAATTCATCATACCATGATTCTCCTTCATATGGACTAGCAGCACTGACTAATATTTGTCCTGAGGTTGCAAGACATCCAATAGTCATCGCACTAACCAATATGGAAGGTATAATCTTCTTCATTTCTTTATCCTCCTCCTTTTCCCTTATATTAGTTATTTTATCAGTTAAAATTTTAAATTGTAATGCAAAATTTTATTATTCATAGGAAAGAATTTATTCTCTATATTTGTAATAACAATTAAACATAAGATTTTTTGGTTAAATAAATTTTAAAATGCAGTAAACAAAAAAAGCTGAATAAATCAGCTTTCTTATTTTACAGTTACTAATTCTAAATAACTTGTAGTTCCTCCAACACCTGGTGTTCCTGCTGTAATTAAAATTTGTTCACCTGGTTCAACACCATTTTCTTTTGCAAGAATCTGTGCGTATTCTATTTGAGAGACACGATCTCCCATCCATTTACAAACAACACCTTTTACACCCCAGTTTAGTGCTAAAGAACGAGTTACAGGTTCATTTGGTGTAGCAGCAATTATCATTGATTCTGGACGATAACGAGATACACGTTTAGCAGTCGAACCACTTTCTGTATATACTACAATCGCAGAAACTTTGAATTTAGATGCAATTTCAGCCACTGACATACAAATAGCTTCTGAAGGATCTTCTGGTGCTGTTCTAATAGCTTTTCTTAAAAATGACGCATAATCTAAAGTTTCTTCTGTTTTTAAAGCAATCTTAGTCATTGTCATAACTGCTTCTTCAGGATATTTACCTTGAGCAGATTCACCAGATAACATAATCGCATCAGTACCATCATAAATAGCATTAGCAACATCGCTTACTTCAGCACGTGTTGGTCGTGGATTTTCCTGCATGCTGTCTAACATCTGAGTAGCAGTAATAACCACTTTACCTACTGCACGACATTTTTTAATTAATTTCTTTTGAATCAAAGGTACATCTTCAGCAGGCACTTCTACTCCTAAATCACCACGAGCTACCATAATACCATCGGCTACTTTTAATATTTCATCCATATTATCAACACCTTCGCTATTTTCGATTTTAGCGATGATTTGAATTTCTGGATGTCCATTTTCAATCAATAATTTTTTAACATCTAAAACATCCTGCGCACGTCTAACAAATGATGCTGCAATAAAGTTTACCCCTTGTTCACATCCAAAAGTTATATCAGCTGTATCTTTTGGTGATAAGTAGTCAAATCCTAATTTGATTCCAGGAACGTTGATTCCACGTTTATTTTTAACTACACCATCATTTGCACATACACAAACAATATCAGTTCCTTCAACATGGTCAACTAATAATTCAACTTGACCATCATTTACCAAAATAAAACCACCAGGTTTAACATCTTGATATAATTCTTTATATGTTATTGTGAAACGATCACTTGTTCCTTCAATATCTTCTTGACAAATAGTAACAACTTGACCTTTTTTAAACTCAGTTTTACCACCTACAAAATCACCTGTTCTAATTTCAGGCCCTTTAGTATCTAATAAAATTGCAATATTTTTATTTAATTCTTTACTTAATTTACGAGCTGTAATAATTCTTCCACCATGTTCTTCATAATCACCATGGGAAAAGTTAAGTCTCATTACATTCATTCCTGCAAGAATTAATTTCTTTAACATCTTTTCATCTTCACTTGCAGGTCCAATCGTACAAACAACACGTGTTTTCTTTTTTCTTTCTTTCAATTCAAATACCATACCTAATATCCTCACCTTACATTAATTTATATTAACGAAGCTTCATTGCATCTTCGTAAATACCAAAATCTGTCTTACGCTTTTGAGATAAAGTTTCTGTAATATCTAAACCTTTAATTTCTCCATGAACTTCACTCACACAAAGTCCACCTTTACCTGCTTCTAATAATTCAACCGCATATACCCCCATACGTGAAGCAAGTACACGATCACGTGCTGATGGACGACCACCTCTTTGCATATGACCTAAAACATTTGCACGAGTTTCAAAACCTGTTTCAGCTTCTACTTTTTTTGCTAATTCATGAACATCAGTAATATGTTCTGTAATAACAACGATTGCATGTTTTTTATCTGATTTTTTAGAAGCTTTTAATCTTTCGATCACTTCTGCTTCATCATAACCAATTTCACTAGTAATGATCATTTCTGCACCAGCTGCAATCCCCGCATTAATCGCTAAGTCACCACAACGACGTCCCATTACTTCAAGAATAGTGCAACGTTGATGTGAACTTGATGTATCTCTTAAACGATCCAAAGCATCAACAATTGTATTTAAAGCAGTGTCAAATCCAACTGTGTAATCTGTATTTGGAATATCATTATCAATCGTTCCAGGAATTCCAATACAGTTGCCCCCCATCTCAGTAAGTTTTAAAGCACAGGTATAGCTACCGTCCCCACCAATAACTACTAATGCTTCCATACCTACTTTTCGCATTTGCTCAATTGCAGCTTTTCTAATTTCAGGATCTTTAAATTCCGGAAAACGTGCTGATTTTAAAAATGTTCCCCCTAAGTTAATAATATTTCGTGTACTGTGACGATCAAATTTAATAAAATCACCTTCGTACAAACCCTTATATCCTAAACGAACCCCGTATACTTCGATTCCTTTATTCAAACATGTTCTTGCTACTGCTCGAACAGCCGCGTTCATTCCCGGAGCATCTCCACCAGATGTTAATACACCAATACACTTAACCATTCTTTCTCCTCCTTATAACCTCTATTTCCAAGACATTTTAACACAAAAAGATTGATGTTTCCATCAAATCTTTAATATTTTAAATAAAACATTAAGATTTTTTTATCGTAGATCTTTACCCTTTAATTCTATTGGAATGCTGATTGCTTTTATTCTAGAAATCAGCCGTTCTACCCTTTCTTTATCGCCGGTTTTTAAAGTATATATTTTTTTTAACTTTTCCAAAGAATATTCACTTGTAAAAAAAGTAGCTTTTTCATTTTGAAGTCGATATGCCAAAACTGCAGAAAGAACTTCATCACGTGACCATGATGTAACACTTTCGCCCCCTACATCATCAATAACCAAATAATCAAGATTTTTCATCAGCTCGATTGAACTATTTACTCCTTCATTACCAAAAGAACTTTTTAGATCCATTAAATACGTTGGAAAATGAATAAAACCGCATTTATATCCTTTAATAACCAAACAGCGAATTAAAAATCCCATAATAGTACTTTTTCCACTGCCACCATCACCATAAAGATAAAAACCTTTATGAACTGGATTTTTTATATAATCACTCATCATCTTGATAATTGCTGTACCATTGCCTGTAGCATCATTTTTTAATGTTAAGTCACTTGGCTTAGTAAGCAAAATACGGCTACTAACATTTTTGAGTAAAATACTATTTAAAATATTCTGTTCATCAAAATATGTTTTTCCATATTGACAAGGTGTTAATGATAATTTGATTTCACCATCTTGATAGTTAAATTGTCGTACCATTCCTTTAGAAACCTTAGTACATTCCTTTAAAGACCGACATCCTTTGCAAATATCTAGATCCTCTTTATAATCTAAAAATTCAATCCAATTTTCTTCAATATCATGACGATTCAAATGATATTTTTCTAATATCTTAACTATATTATTATCATTTAATAATTCATTAATACTATTTTCTTTATTTTTATTAAAACTTTCATCATTAATAAATAAATTAAGACCCTGGATACTTTTCATGCTGTCCTCCTATTCAAACTGGCTCAAGAACTCTTCCAACTCAGTTTCATCAATATCTTTATCATCAACCATACTTATATTTTCTTCTTCAAGATCACTGTTATTACGACGATATTTTAAATACAAATTAGCTTCATCCATAGCTTCTTTAACCGTTTTTATTTTTTTACGTTTCCACTGTGAAGCACGTGATTGCATAAATGCTCGTGATAAAACATTGTCGCATTGTGACAGCGTTAGCTCAATCAAGACATTCATTACTCCAGGTTCTAAATATAAAGATGTCATGATAGATTCAACAATTTGCAAATCATGTTTTAATGGTTCTCTACCACCCTGCTTATCTTTTAAAAGCTGATAAGGATTGATACTTTCTAAATAACGAATATGCATATTTAATGGATCATCACCATGAGAACTTTTATGAGCTATAGGCTGTTTATGATATATTTCATTAAATTTTTCAGGCATCATTAAATCATGATGATCACGGCAATTTTTTATTAATAGTTTATGTACTAATTTATCATTTTGAATGCTGTCTTTGACAAGTCCCTGCATATCTAATGCATTGATACTATACAATGTTCCCAGCTGTTTAATGATTGTTTCATCATCACTTGTTATTATGCTTCTTTTTATCTGATAATCTTTTAATCCTTGATAAAATAGTTCCAAATCATACTCACTTTCAATTTTACCATAATCGCTGTTAAAATAATCTTTCTCGACTAATATCTCATTACTTCCCTCTAATAAATTTATATCAAAAACATCTGTAAATTTAGCAGTAACATTATCATAACTTTGATCAATATTTACAGCTGATGATTTAAAACACAATTTAGTGCGATACAATTCTTCTTCACCTAAACGCTGTAATAACAACGGTCCTAAAATAGTATGATTAAAAATCTTAGCTGGTGCTAATGGCGTTTTGATAACATATAAATAGATTCTTTTATTTTCAATATCTTTTTTATATTTAGCTAAAAGTCCAATAGCTTCTAATTTCAAACTCGCTTCATTTATTTCTGCTAGTGATAATCCTGTTATTTTGGTTAAACGACTAAAAAGACTCGGAGCTTTAGTTAAAGTAAGTTGATCTAATTCTGCATAAAGACTTAAATATAAACTACATGCCATGTTCCCAATCAGTGGTTGATATAATAATGATATCGAACGCATATGAATACTGTCAAGGGGATAATTAGCATTAACTGTATACAGATCTGACATCATTGATCCATTCATACTATCTTCCTTTCAATAGAGCTTCAATTTGTATATATAATTGTTCTAATCCTTGATTATTATCTAAAACAATATCAGCACGAAGTCTTTTCTCTTCAATGCTTATTTGGTTTGCAATAATAACTTTGGCATAAGCTTCATCAATGTTATCACGTTTCATCAATCTTTTTATTTCTTCCTGTTCGTTTAAATATACCACAATTATTTTATCACATAAATACTCTAAATTATTTTCAAATAATAATGGAATATCTAAAAAGATAAATTTTTTATCCTGATTATCAGCGATTACATCTTTAATTCTTTTTATCACATAAGGATGAATAATATCTTCTAGATCCTTTTTAGCTTTTCTATCGTTAAAAACAATTTGTCCCAAAGCTTTACGATCAATTGGTCCATCAGCTAAATTAAATCTTTGCTTCGTCCTATTAATACAATCATCATCAATAGTTAAAGCATCATATGCCAATTTATCACTATCAACTACTAAATAACCTTTTTCTTTTAAATAATTAGTTACAGTACTTTTACCAGTTGCAATACTGCCTGTGATCCCTAATACTTCCACTTACATCTTCTCCTTGATCATTTCTAGAATTTTAGCACAATTTAAACTATTATCAAGACTCATGATCTTACTTTCTAATTTATCTCTTTCAAGCAAATCATTAAAGTGAGCTATTTCACTATAAAAATCATCGTAATCATAATCAAAATGTTTATTAATAATTTGCCCATCATTTAAGATAATTTCAATATCTAAAGGGCGATGTAATGGTTTGACGATCATTTTACCAATACTTCCCGTAAAAATAGCCCGATTTTCTTTTTTGCGATCCATCGCACATTCAACTATTCCAATTTGATCATTAAATTCAATTCTAGCATTAACATAACTATCGACACCACATTCATGATGTTTAGACGTTACTGTTAAATCACTTATCGCAGCTTTAAAAAAATCATCTAAATAACTAATATTATAGATTCCTAAATCTAACAGGCAGCCCCCTTGTTTAGGATCAAATAAATAAGAATTAGGATCATACTCTAAATGTTCACTGCAAAATGAAGTTTCAATTTTTTCAACTTCACCAATTATCTTATCTTCGAGTAACTTTTTTGCTTCTTTATAACATGGTGTAAACTTATTTTTCATCGCTTCCATCACTAAAACTTTTTCTTTTTTAGCTAATTCTTTGATTTCTAGCATCTGTTGACTATTTATTGTTGCTGGTTTTTCAACTAGAACCCTTTTATGAGACAAAATGCTTTTTTTGATCCATTCATAATGATAGTAATGTGGTAAAGCAATATATACAGCATCAATATTAGGATCATCTAAGATTTCTTGAAAAGAACCATAAGCTTTATGACATGGAAATTTTTGTTTAAACGCATTAGCCTTTTCAAGACTGCGACAACTTACAGCTTCTAAACAAGCTCTTTTATCATTGCTTAAAGCTTTACAAAAGCGATGGGCGATTCTTCCAGCACCAATAATTCCCCATTTTATCATTTTATCGCCTCCTTTTTTGACAATGTTTACAATAATACGTTCCTCGACCTTTGATAGCCTCTTTCGTTATATCACCACCACAAATAGGACATTTCTTTTGTAAATGAGCCTTTAGCTTCACTTGGAACAACCCATCAATACCATTAGCACTAAATGAGTGAATCGTCGTACCACCTTGTTTGATGGCTTCATTTAAAATATCAGAAGCTGTTTCCTTTAATTCCACAACACTTTTTTTAGTTAATTTACAAGCTGGCGTATGAGGATCTAAATGCATTGCAAAACATATTTCATTAGCATAAATATTGCCTATTCCCGCAATTATACTTTGATCTAAAATGGCATGTTTGATTGGTAAACGGCATTTATGTAACTTTGTATATAGCTCTTTAACATCGGCCTCAAATGGCTCTGGTCCAAGTTTTGAAAGAGGCAGTTCATTTGCATAATTATTTAAATCAACTAATTTTATCCGTCCAAATTTACGCGTATCATTATAACGAAGCTGTTTCCCGTTATCGAGATTGAAGATAATATGATCATGCTTATTTAAGGGCATATCTTTATCAACATAGTGGTATTTCCCTTCCATCCTTAAATGTGAGACAAAAGCTATGTCATCCAATTTAAAAATCAGATATTTTCCGATCCGATCAATATCATTAATTTTTTGATCACTAACTGCTTTAATAAATTTTTCAGGATCATCTTCGATAATCTTAGGATAAATAATATCTACACTTGTAATCTTTCTTTCTAATACAAAGTTTTTTAACGTCCTTCTGACTGTTTCAACTTCTGGTAATTCTGGCATCTTTTTCACCTACTTTAACTCATACCAATTTTTAGCATAAGTCCCTTCTGCTTTTAATTCAACTTCCATACTAACAGCATGTTCCATTCCCTCTTTAACAATATTCATGACATCTTCTAATTCATCTTGATATACATCAAAAATCAATTCATCATGAACTTGTAAAATCATTTTTGATTTTAATTTTTTTTCTTTTAAAGCCTGATCAACTTGAATCATCGCTAATTTTAAGATATCAGCAGCTGATCCTTGAATTGGCGAATTCATTGCTAAACGTTTGCCAAATTCCTGACGTACATAATTCTTTTCTTTGATTTCCGGAATGTAGCGTTTACGATTTAGAATCGTTGATACATAGCCCTTTTCTTTAGCCATCGCAATTGACTGATCCATATACGTTTTAATCTCTGGATAAGTGGCAAAATATTTTTGAATAAAATCCCGAGCTTCTTTTACACTTACTCCAATTTGTTCCGCCAGCCCAAAGTCACTCATTCCATAAATAATTCCAAAATTAACAGCTTTAGCATTTCTTCGCATTTGTGAAGTAACATCTTCTTCAGGGACTCCAAAAACAACACTTGCAGTATGACGGTGAATGTCTTTATCTTCATTAAAAGCCTGAATCAAAGATTGTACATGAGCTAAATTTGCAAGAACTCGTAATTCAATTTGGGAGTAATCAAATGAAACAAGATAATCGTTTTCAGGAATAAAAGCTTTTCTAATCAACTTTCCTTCTTCTGTTTTTACGGGAATATTTTGTAAATTAGGATCGGTTGAAGAAAGTCTTCCCGTTTGCGTTAATGCCTGATTATACATCGTATGGATCTTTTTATCAATAAACACTTGATCTTGTAACCCCACTATATAAGTTGATACAAGTTTTGTAAGCATCCGATACTCTAAAACCTTATCAATAATAGGATGGATATCCTTTAATTTATTTAAGACATCAACAGACGTTGAATAACCGGTCTTGGTTTTTTTAGCATGTGGCAGCTGGAGATCTTCAAATAACACTTCTCCTAACTGTTTAGGCGAAGAAATATTAAATTCTTTATGCGCTAATAAATAAATATCTCTTTGCAAAACATCGATTTGCTTAGAAAAATCAGCTTCTAACTGTTTTAAAACCGTTAAATCTATTTTTGCCCCTTGAAATTCCATTTCTGCTAAGATTCGTGAAACCGGCATTTCAACATCTTTATACAATTCATACTGTTCCTTAGCTTTAAGTTTTTCAATAGCCTGATCCTTTAAATCATAAATTGCTTTTGCTTGTTTGATCAAGTGTTTAGCAAGTTCTTCAGTTTCAGGAAGATGTTTTTTGGCTCCTTTGCCATAAACCTGTTCATCATATAACACATCATAGTATTGATAAAACTCGCAAACACTTTTAATTTCATCTTTTAATGATGGATTGAGAATATATGAAGCTAACTGCAGATCAAATGTGTACCCTCTGAGTTTTAAACCGTTCCAAGCACAGGCATTAACACATTTTTTAATATCATAACCATATTTTTCAATCTTCTCATCTTCTAAATATGCTTTAAACTGCTCACATTTATAAGCATCATCAAAAGAAATATAATAACTGCATTCATCGTTATAAATAGCAAATCCTAAAACTGGTGATTTATGATAATTAGTATCATAAACACTAACAACCAAACTAGCTGGTTTATCAATTATTGGTAAGTGATCAACGATTTGCACTTCAATTTCATCTTTCTTTTCCACTTGATGACTTAAAGACATTCTTTTTAATAAAGAATTCATATCATAGCGTCGATAGAAATCAGCCAACTCTTCATAATCATGACCTTCATAATGCCATTTTTCTAAATCTAATTCGATCGGAACATCTAAACAGATCGTTGCAATCTGTTTAGAAAGAACACCAAGTTCAATATTAGTTCGAACTTTTTCGCCCATTTTTCCTTTTAGATCAGCCATATGCTCTTGTAAATTTTCAATTGATTCATATTGATGTAAAAGCTTTAATGCTGTTTTTTCTCCAATTCCAGGAATTCCTGGAATATTATCAGCAGTGTCGCCCATCAACCCTAATAGATCAGTCATTTGTTGAGGCTGTAACTGGTACTTTTCATAAAAGCTCTCAGGTGTAATAATTTCATATTCATCGCTTTTTTGCGGCTTTTTATACTGATAAACAGATTCATTAACAAGCTGCATCATATCCTTATCATTAGAATAAATAGCAACTTTTAAGCCGGCATCTTTAGCTTTTTTAGATAAAGTTCCAATAATATCATCACCTTCATATCCCTCAAGTTCTAAATAAGGAATGTTATGAGCGCGCAAATATTCTCTAACCATTGAAAACTGACAAATCAGCTCTTCTGGTGTTTCTTTTCTTGTTCCTTTATAATTTTCTAATAATTCACTTCTAAATGTTTTCCCTTTGGCATCAAAAGCCACCACGATATATTCGGGATTTTTTCTTAATAAACTTTCTAAACGATTAGCAAAACCATATACCGCATTTGTCGGCACACCATCTTTATTGACCATCAAGTTTCCCATTGCTGCTGTTGCATAATAACAACTAAACAGCCAAAAATTTCCATCTATTAATACAAATTCTTTCATCCTCTATCCATCCTTAACGTACATTTTTAGCCTGGTTTATTACCAGCGATAATTTATCGCGGAAATTCACTTTTCCTTCAATCAAACAAATTTCTCCACGAACTAAGATCTTTTTTAAAACCTGAAAACTACTTGCAAAAACAACTCCATCAATTTCTCCAGTTTCATCATAGCCTTCAACAAAACACATTTCCTGCCCTTTTTTATCAACGATAACTTTTACCCTCGATAAAGCCATTATAACTCTAACCGGTTTATTAAGATAGTTTTTCAATTCATTTATGCTGATAATTTCCTGCTTTATATTTTCTTTTATCAAAGCGATTGGATGCATTGATAAATAAACTCCTAAAACAAGTTTCTCTTCTTCTAAAATTTTCATTCGATTATCTTTAACGATCGTTAAAATTGGCGGTTCATCAATGCCAATCGAATTCTTTAACTGCACATACTCCGTAATCTTATGTAAATTTTCCTTGATCGTACTACGGTTGAGCTTAAACTCATCAAACGCACCAGCCATGATCAAACTATCGATCATTTTACTATTAAGTTTACTTGACTCCATCCGGGAAACAAAATCAAATATATCTTTAAACAAACCTTTCTTTCTTTCTTCAACGATAGCAAGATATCCCGCATATCCAACGTTTTTGATTGCTAAAAGGGAATAACGAATATTACCATCTTCAACTTTAAAACGATTAGTCGAATAATTGATCGATGGTGGTAAAAGCCTAATTCCGTATTTTCTACCCTCTTGAATACAGCTTATCTTACTGCTGTCACTGCTTTGTTCATTAGATAATAAAGCACTAAAAAATTCTAAAGGATAATTAGCTTTTAAATAAGCTAACCAGTACGCTACGTAACCATAAGCAACTGAATGCGACTTATTAAAACCATAATTAGCAAATTTTTCAATCAAATCAAAAACTTTATTACCTTCCTCTTCACTAAAACCGTTATTAATCGCACCAGTTATAAATTCACTTTTCATCGAAGTCATTAAACTAACGGTCTTTTTCGATACGGCTTTTCTTAAAATATCAGCTTTAGCTAACGAAAATCCAGCTACTTTTCTAGCAACCTGCATGATTTGTTCCTGATAGATCATTATCCCATAAGTTGAAGATAAAATTGGTTTCAAGCATTCCAAAGGATATGTAATTGGCTCTTGACCATTTTTGCGGGCAATATAAGCCGGGATATTAGCCATTGGTCCCGGTCTAAATAAAGCAATGGCTGCAATTATATCATCTAAACAATTACACTTCATCTTAATTAAAAGATTTTTCATTCCTGGTGATTCTAATTGAAAAATACCAAAAGTATCACCACTACTAATTAATCGATATGTTTTTTGATCATCAAGATCAATTTCATTAATATTAATTTTTATATCATAATTTCTTTCAATATCTTTGATCATATAATCAATTATCGTTAAATTCTTTAATCCCAAAAAATCCATTTTTAATAATCCTACTTCTTCGATGTAATCTTTCGAATACTGGGTCATGATGCCATCATTCGGTCCCTTAACTAAAGGAACGACCTGATCTAAAGGATCATTAGATAATACTACTCCGGCTGCATGCGTAGAAATATTTCGTGGTAATTTCTCAACAGTAAAAACAGCAGGCATGATTTTTAGCAAAGCGGGATCTTTGTTGACCATAGATTGAAAATTATATGATGTTTCATATACTTCTTTAGCACTCTTGCGATTTTTATAATTAGTGGGAATATTTTTAGCTAAGAGCTCTAATTTCGGTAAAGGAACTTTTAAAACTTTACCTAAATCTTTTATCGCTACTTTAGGTCCATATGTTGAAAAAGTAACAATTTGCGCCACATGATCCTGACCATATTTATTAGTAACATAGGTAACTATTTCATCACGCCGATCATCTTGAAAATCAATATCAATATCAGGCATGCTGATTCTTTCTTCATTCAAAAAACGCTCAAACAACAAATCATATTTTAAAGGATCAACATTGGTAATTCCTAAAACATAAGCAACTAAACTGCCAGCTACAGAACCTCTTCCAGGACCTACTAAAATTTTGTTTATTTTAGCATATCTAACGTAATCAAATACAATTAAAAAATAATCATCAAAGCCCATTTTAGTAATCACATTTAATTCTTTTTTTAATCTTTCCAAATAAATCGTTTTGATCTGTTCACCTTTAAAACGTTTCTTTAACCCGACAACACATAATTGATGCAAATATTCACTTGCTTTACCATTTTTAGGAACGGGATACTTAGGTAAATGCATCTGATGAACGGGAATCGTCGCATTACATAAAGTAATAATATAATTTGTATTTTCAATATATTTTTTATCAAAGATACTTTCCATTTCATAACTTGACTTAAGATATAACTGGTCAGTTACTGGAACGTGATCTAACTCTAAAGTCGATCCTTTAGAAGATGCCTGTAACAATTCTAATGTATAAGCATCTTTACTATCGAGATAACGAACCTCATTGGAAACACAAACGGGAATATTTTCTAACAGAGACAAAGCAATCAAACGTTCATTTATTTTTTTTTGCATAGCAAGGCCATGATCTTGTAAACAAACATAGAAATATTTAAAACTTTTTTTAAATAACTGTAAATATTTCAAAGCCTCGGATTCTAATTCCTTTAAAAGCAACCGTTCAATTATTCCTTCTTTACAGGCTGATAAAACAAATAAATGCTCCTGGTATTCTATCAATTTTTCTAATGCAGCTGCTTTATTAGCATTTCGCGATATATCACTCGCTAGATGTACTAAATTAAAATATCCCGTTGTATCTTTAGCTATTAAAATCAAAGGATATATCTCCTGTTCAATTTCAATACTAGCTTCGATCCCATAAATAGGTTTAATCCCGTATTTATGACAATAGCGGGTAAACTCCATAGCCCCGAACATATTATTTTTATCAGTTAAAGCTAGTGCCTCTAAGTGGAGATCACTAGCTTTTTTACATAAGTCTTCAATTAAAATCGTGCTATCTTGAAAACTATAAGAACTATATACTTGTAAATGACCTAGCATTATCCCCACATCCTTTCAAATTGTATTATACCACCAAATAGTCTATTTAAAAATGATTATTATAGAATTGCCCGAAATGAAAATAAAATAATCATGATTGCCAAGTATAAACAAAGACACATATAAAGCGTATCAAAAAAAGCAAATGTTGTAACTGCTAAAAGCCAGACTCTAAAACAATATAACGCCAAAACATAATAATGATACTGAACTTGTAAAACACAGAACCTTTTTTGCCAGCCAATAATAATAATTGAAAGTATGGCAGCAATCAAATGAAAGGGAATGATCCACAATGGGCATATTACCTGCATCAGTAAAATTATACCACAAATAAATTGCAATTTTTTAATTCGTATCAACATATAACCACCTATCGTATTATATGAAATTTAATAAATAAAATGAAAAGAAGTGGATAATCAAAAGATTATTCCACTACATTGCATGCTTAATAAGTGCTTTTGCTAATTGATCAGGACAACTCGTTGGCTTACTGCCACAGCGAATTCCTTGTAAACGTTCAACAATATCAGTCACTTTCATTCCTTTTGCTAAAGCTGCTACACCCTGAGTATTTCCCGAACATCCTCCAACAAACTTGACATTATTAACGATACCATTATCAACATCAATAATAATTTGTTTGGCACATACTCCTTGAGGTTGAAATTTAATTTCCATCATGACCCCTCCTTACTTATAACCATTATAATTATAAATAAAAATAATGCAACTATTTTACTTTCTAACTAACTTTACGATCGTAGTCAAGTATGAATTATGACATGATGAATCTAACGCCACGATTTTTTCTAATCGATAATTGTTTTCTAATTCAGCCAAATCTTTAGCCAAGGTTGAATATGACTGACAACAATAGATAATTGTTTTAATTTTTGCAATCTTAATACTATTTTTGATCGTCTCGCTTAACCCAAAACGTTCATTTTGAATTATCAGTGTATCATAGATTTTCTTTTTAGCATAAATAACGATTTTTTGATCAAGATCACCAGCAATAAAAGTAATATTCTCTTTACGCTTATTATTTATTTTAGCATCTTCAATATGATATTTTTTCTCATCGATAGCAACCACTTCTTCTTGATCTAAATTAGATTCTAATAATCCTATTCCACAATTTAAAGAAATGATTTTTTGACTATCTTGTAACATCGCTTTAATACATTGAATTTGTTTATGATATACAGCAATATTTTCTGGTAATTTAGACTTTGCTGAAACTAGATACTTTTTATCATCATTATATAATTCCAAATGACTAGGACCGTATAACTTTGTATAACCGGAATCATCAAACTCTTGATGTTTAGAAGTATTAATAGACATATAAACACTTGCAACATGTGGTATTTCAGTAATTTGACTTACTATTTTACGATCAATTCCATCACGTCCCGTAATAAAAACTAACTGAATCTGTTTATCAATCAATTTTACTTTAATAAATCTTAAACCTGTTTTAAATTTATCATTATAAATCTGACATTTATTACTCGTTAAAACATTTTCTAAAGCTACTAATGTTTCATTGATCAAAGGATGCTGTTTAAAACATTTTGTCATCAATGTTAAATACTTGCTATCACGCTGATAAATACCAAATGTAATCTTTCCCTTAAATTCAACGATTGGTAAATTGACACTAGTAATAAACCCTTCTTGTTTGGGTGAAGCAATAACATCTTTAAAAACAGTTTTGTTTAAATCATATTGGGTATATTTTCTAATTGCCTCGCGAACAGCTTCCTTTTTAGCTGTTAACTGCTTGTAATAATCTAAATGCAGCAAAGTACATCCCTGGCAATTATCATATGCTTTACATCGAGGAATAACACGACTTTTTGATCGTTTAATGATCTTGATCAGCTTTCCTTCATAAAATGATCTTGTCTGCTTTGTTATTTCAACTACAACTTCTTCTTCTGGCAAAGCCCCAGGAACAAAAACAATCTTTCGATCAATATATCCAATTCCTTCACCATTAATTCCTAACTTTTTAATTTCTACATTTTTTTTCATCCTACAATTTCCTCTTCATTTTCAACTTCATCAAGAATAGTCACTTTTAACTGTGCAATTCTATTTTTATGCATTTTTACTATTCTAAACAATACATTTTCTATTTTTACTTCCTCATCTATTTCTGGAACTTTTGAAATCTCTCCTAATACCAGACCACCAATTGATTCAAAATCTTCAGAATCAAAAGATGTTTTCAAACGATCATTGACTTCATTTAAATTCAAACTTCCATCAACCAAATATTCATTATCACCTAAAGAAATAATTTCTTCCTCTTCTTCTTTATCATACTCATCATCAATTTCACCAACGATCTCTTCGACAATATCTTCAAAAGTAACGATTCCACTCATTACCCCATATTCATCAAGAACGATCGCTAATGTTGCATGCTCTTTACGCATCAATGCAAAAACATCAGATACTTCATTAAATTCATAAACGACAAAAGTATCTCGCATATAATCTTTCACCGAAAACTCGTCAGGATCAATATTAAAAAATAATAGATCTTTAACATTTAATACACCAACGATTTCATCAAATGATTCACTATGTACAGGATAACGTGAAAATTGACTGCGCTGATAAATTTCCATCAATTCCTGATAAGAACAATCATCAGCAATACTTTCAACATGTATTCTTGGTGTCATAATTTCCTTGATTTCAGTTTCTCCAAATTCAAAAACATTATGAATCATTTCTTTTTCTTCTTCTTCTAAAACCCCTTCTTCATGACCAACAGTCACGATCGTTTTTAAATCTTCTTCGGTCATTGTTGGTCCATTATCACGATTACCGCCTAAAACCTTAATAAAGAAACCAGTAATTATGTTTAAGAAAAATACTACTGGTGTAAAAATAAAGCAGGCAAAAGATGTAAATCGTGATAGAAACAAAGCAATTGCATCAGCATTTTTAGTAGCAAATGATTTTGGGGTGATTTCACCAAAAATAAGTATTGTCAAAGTTACAACACCGGTTGCTATCGCGACTAAAGTACCAGAATCTCCAAAAAGAGAAATTACAAATGATGTCGTTAATGAAGAAGCGCCAATGTTCACTAAATTATTTCCTACTAGAATCGAACTGAATAAACGATCATCATTAGATAACAATATTTCTACAATTGCTGATTTTTTATTTACTTCTTCTGCTA
>JABLTO010013845.1_pt1 | contig 24813 bp, 21 predicted proteins | sample 7160091 | NCBI WGS metagenome assembly JABLTO01 (sample SAMN14651225, study PRJNA627086) | human gut metagenome | isolation source: feces | host: Homo sapiens
GCTTACGCGGTATTTCAAAAACAAATATTTTTTACTTTGCTTGTAATTATTAATAATTTAATTTTTGTTCAATTTACACTAGACAAAAAAATTATTTTTGTGTATTATAAATAAAGAATTTTAATATAAAATAAATTGGAGGTAACACTTATGACAAAAAAAAGTATTTTTTTAATTTTAATTTTTGCAATATTATGTACTTTTAATATTACTGTTTTTGCTGATAATGATATAGATATGGATTTAAATGCATCTTCTAGTAGTTCAAACTCTTCTAATGATTCTTCAGATTCTAGTTCTTCAAATACTAATACAAATTCTTCAAAAAATAATACAACTTCAAATAGTGTATCTACAGTTAGCAGTATTTCAAATGCATCTAATTCTGACTTAGGTTTATCTAATATATTATGCATAATATTAATTGTAATAGGAATTTTACTTGTATTACTTGCTATAGCAATTTTGATAAGATTAAAATAATTATTAATAATATAAAATTTTTAAAATGTGGTTTTTTCCACATTTTTTTGTTTTTTAGTATAAATTTTTTTATCTTTCGAATAATAATATTAGGATTTTTTTAATCTTAATTTTTTATGGAGGTTTAAACTTATCATGACAAAGAAAATTATTTTAACTATTACATTTATATTATTCGCACTTTGTATATCTACTTATTCATTTGCTACAGATGATATGAAAAACGGTGCAATGGATGCTGCTGATGGTGTACGTAATGCTGTTGGAGATGTAGAAAACGGAGTTGAAGATACTGCAAAGGATATTTCTGGTGCTATTAGAAAAGGTACTAATGATGTAGAAAAAGCTGGAAATGACGTAACTGGAGATATAAAATCATCAAACAACAAAGATAATTACTCTGCAACAAGAACAGCAACTGATGTTGGAACAGGAATGAGCAATACAATGTGGATATGGTTAATACTTGCAATTGTTGCAGTAGCAATTGTTGCTCTTGTATGGTTTTATACAGCACAAAATAAAAATAACAGAGATTATTAATTTGTTATTAATCAGTTTTATTGTTGTAGTGGTCGACGCCTCTGTCGGCCATCATTTCTTTTTATATTTCGCTTGATATAAGAAATTGGATTTTAGAAGTTTGATTTTTATCGTTATTAATGCTATAATCTAAAAAAAATTAAAGAAGGTACATAAATTATGAATAATACAAAATTAATTTCAAAAAATCCAAATGCTAGGCATAATTACGATATAAAAGATACTTTGGAAGCTGGAATTGTACTTTATGGTACAGAAATTAAGTCTATTAGAAAAGGAAAAGTTAATTTAAAAGATAGTTATGCTATTATAAAAAATGGAGAATGCTTTATTTATGGTATGCATGTAAGCCCATATGAACACGGAAATATTTTTAATAAAGACCCATTAAGAACTAGAAAACTTTTACTATCTAAGAAAGAAATTTTTAAAATTTCAAATTTAGTAAAACAACAAGGCTTATCTTTAATTCCAATGAGTTTGTATTTTAAAGGAAGTTTTGTAAAAGTTGAACTTGGTATAGGTAAAGGTAAAAAATTGTACGATAAACGTGAAGATTTAGCAAAAAAAGATGCTCAAATGAAAATTAAAAAAGCAATGAAAAACGATTATAGATTGTAGTCTATAATCGTTTTTTATTTATCTTACTTTGTTTTCTATTTCTTCTTGAATTTTATTTAGAAATTCTTCTTGTGTCATTTGACCTATGTCTCCTGCTTCTCTTGAACGAACTGCTAGTTTATTTTGTTCAGCTTCTTTTGCTCCAACAACTATCATGTATGGTACTTTTTCTAATTGTGCCTCACGTATTTTATAACCAACTTTTTCGTTTCTATCGTCTAACACAACTCTTACTTTCATTTTTCTTAATTTTTCTTCTATTTCTTGTGCATATTCGTGTTGTGCATCTGTAATTGGTAATATTTTTACTTGTGTTGGTGCAAGCCATAATGGAAATGCTCCTTTTGTTTCTTCTATTAAGAAACACATAAATCTATCTAATGTTCCTAATATAGCTCTATGAATAACTACTGGTCTATGTTTTTCTCCATCTTCCCCAATATATTCTAGTTTGAATTTTTCTGGTAATAAAAAGTCTAATTGACATGTTGAAACTGTAACATCGTGTCCTACTGCAGATTTTAATTGAACATCTAATTTTGGTCCATAAAATGCTGCTTCTCCTTCTGCCTCGTAGAATGGAACTTTAAGTTCTGTTAATATTTCTCTTAATTGTCCTTCTGCATTCTCCCACATTTCATCATCATCAAAGTATTTTTCTTTGTCATTTTTATCTCTTAAAGATAATCTAAATTCATAATCCTTAAATCCAAAATCTTTATATACAGATAATATGAGCTCAACAACTTTTCCAAATTCTTCTTTTATTTGATCTGGTCTAACAAAAAGATGTGCATCATTTTGGCACATTTCACGTACTCTTTCAAGCCCGCAAACGCTTCCACTATCTTCATATCTAAAGTCATGTGCAAGTTCGCCTATTCTTATTGGTAAATCTCTGTATGAATGCATTTTGTTTTTGTAAATTAACATATGGTGCGGGCAGTTCATGGGTCTTAATACCATTTCTTCGTTGTCCATTTTCATTCTTGGGAACATATCTTCACTGTAGTGATCCCAATGTCCTGAAACTTTGTACAATTCTGTATTTGCCATTGATGGTGTATATACATGTTTATATCCCATTTCTATTTCTTTGTCTTGAATATATCTTTCTAATAATCTTCTTACTGTTGCTCCATTTGGTAAATACATTGGAAGTCCTGAACCTACTAATTTGTGTGTCATAAATAATTCTAAGTCTTTTCCAAGTTTTCTATGGTCGCGTTGTCTTATTTCTTCTAATTCTGCTAAATATTCTTCTACTTGACTTGTTTTAGGGAATGAAATTGCATAAATTCTTTGTAGCATTTTATTTTTTTCATCGCCTCTCCAATATGCTCCTGAAGAAGATAATATCTTAATAGCTTTAACTTTTCCTGTTTTCATTAAATGAGGTCCTGCACACAAGTCTGTAAAATCCCCTTGTTTATAAAAACTAATTTCTTCGCCATCTAGTAAATCTTCAATTAATTCTTGTTTATAAGGTTGTCCATCCATTAAATTTAAAGCTTCTTCTTTTGGAAGTACAAACTTTTCTATTTCGATATCTTCTTTTATTATTTTTTTCATTTCAGCTTCAATATTTGCTTTATCTTCATCTGTGAATGGTTTTTCTACATCAAAATCATAATAAAATCCTTTTTCAATACTTGGTCCTATTGCAAATTTAACTTCTGGAAATAGTCTTTTTACAGCTTGTGCCATAATATGAGATGTTGTATGCCAATAAGCTTGTTTTCCTTCTAAACTGCTTTCAAATGTTTCTATACTTACATTGCAGTCTTCATTTAGTTCATATCTTAAGTCCTTTACATCTCCATTAACTTTTCCGCAAGTTGCCATTCTAGCTAGCCCTTCACTAATTTTTTTTGCTAATTCTATAATAGTTGTTCCTTTTTCAACCTCTATTATAGAATTGTCTTTTAATGTAATTTTAATCATATATATTCCTCCTTTTGGGTATGAAATTCCGTTTTCATTTTTATACAAAATAAAACCAGCCTCCTATAAGAACAAAAGCTATTCTTATAGGGGTGCTGGTTTGCACGGTTCCACCCTATTTTTTTACTTAATTTAGATTATATCGTAATCAACGCTTAAGCTTGTATACACTTAAGAGCTCCAAGGTAGTTTTTCAAATATGTTTTTCAAAGTTGAATTTCAGCCTATGTTCAACTCTCTCTGTTGATAACCTTTATTTTACTTTTCCTCTTCTTCGCTTATTCTTTAACTTCAACTGTATCTACAGTTGTAACTTTATTTACGTCTGTAATTTTTATGTCTCTATTATGCTCAATTTTCTCCCAAGTTGTTTCTCTTTTAAATAAACATTTAAAGTTTATTGCAAGCCAAGTTGCCATAAATATTGGATAACACAATATTTGTTTTATCATAGGTTTTATTGGTCTTCCATCTAATTTCATTATAAATACTGCAAGTAATATTGGCAAGAAAAATGTTGGAACAATATACATTGCATAATTTAATAATAATTCTGCTCCTGTCATTTGGTTTGCTAAGTATATAAACATATTTATTGCAAGTAATGCAAGTGTTGTTATAAACATTGGTATACTTCCAATTATATATAAAAATCCATCTATGCTTTTTAAATCTTTATGTTCTTTTATCCCATTTATTAGACTTCCTGTATATTTTTGCATACATTGAATATGACCTACTGTCCATCTAGAACGTTGTGACCAAGATTGTTTAAATCCTGTTGGTTGTTCATCATATACTATTGCATCTGTTGCCCATCCAACTTTGCTTCCTGCTATAATTCTTTTTAAAGAAAATTCTATGTCTTCTGTAAGAGTTTCTGTATTCCATCCATCTGGTTTAATTACATCGAATCTTACCATAAATCCTGTTCCATTTAATAGTGCAGAAAGTCCTAAATTATATCTAGATAAATGATATAATCTGTGCATCATCCAATAGAATAAAGCATATCCTCCTGTTATCCAGTTATCTGTTGGATTTTTTATATCTCTATACCCTTGAACTACATCTTCACCTTGGCATAGTTTTTTATTCATATTCTTTGTAAAATCTTTGTCTACAATGTTGTCTGCATCAAATATAAAGAAAGCATCATAATCTGCATTTTCTTCAATTTTTTGTTTTAAGAACCATTGTAGAGCATATCCTTTTGTTTTTCTAGCGCTATCAAATCTTTCATATACAATAGCACCAGCATCTTTTGCTACTTGTGCTGTATTATCTGTGCAGTTATCTGCAATAACATAAATATCTAATAGTTCTTTTGGATATTCTTGATTTTTTAAACTTTCTACTAAATTTGCAACTACACTTTCTTCGTTATGTGCTGGTATAATTGCCATAAATTTGTGATCTTTTTTTATTTTTAATGGTTTGTCTTTCAATTTTACTAATGAACATACACTTACCATTACTTGGTATAACCAGAATATAGTTAATATCCAAATTATGGCTTGTTGGATTACATATAAAAACTCCATTTTTTACCTCTCTTAATTCTTTTTATTTTTCTTATTATATACTATTTTCTCACTTTTACTATTATACTATTATAGTGTTTTTTTTTCAATATTTTTATGGGAATTTTTGCAAAAAAATTTAGGCGGTCTATGACCGCCACTACAATTTAATTTACAAATTTTCAATTTCTTTTTTAGATAATCCTGTTATTTCCATTATTAATTTTATATCTAAATTTGCTTTTTTCATTTTTTGTGCATTATTTAGTTTATTTTTTCTAATTCCCTCTTTTATTCCTTGCTGTAATATTCTTTCATTTTCTTCGGCTATTGTATCTAATATTGCTAGCATTTCTTTTTCCTCCTCACTATTTATTTTTCTTATTAAATTATCCGTAATATTGTCATTGTTTATTTTATTTCTAAAAATTAAGTTCAACATTATTGCTAATAAATGTTTTTGTTCTTTTGTATAAACTTTATCTTTATTTAAAATATTTATTATTTTTTCAAAACATTCTACCATCTCTCCTGTATCTTTCTTGCTTTCTATTAACATTGCTTTTGATAAAAATGTTTTTTCTTTTAGCAACTCTTCTTCTGTAAAATTGTTTACATCTACTAATTTATATCTTCCTAATTCTTCTCCATTATATTGTTTATAACTTTCTTGTGCTTCTTTTATGTATTCTTTTACATTCCATTTTCTTGTACCAGTATACAGCACTATTGGAATTACTATTGGTATTTTATATTCTTTCAGTTTTAATTTTTTTATTTCTACCGCACTCTTTGTTATTTTAAATTGATATTCCATTATTCTATATGGCATTGAATAATCTATTTTTGTTTGATGCTCTATTAATATAAATACATTTTTGTTTTTTATTTTGTATACTATATCTGTTTCTTTATTTATTAAGTTTTCTGTTATGTAATTTTCTTTATATTTTTCTATTTCGTTTTCTTTTTTCTTTTAATTTCAATTTTTTAAAATACACAACTTCACGGGTCGTCGAGGACGCCGACCCCTACAATCTAGATATAAATTTGCTATGCTACAAATTAAAATTGTTTTCAAATTCTATTTTATCTTCTGGATGAAATATTGCTTGATATTTTAGAAAATCTTCAAATGTAAATTTTGGTATATTATCATCATTATATATCTTTTCTACAATTTCATCAGTATTTATTTCACAGTTAATTTTATTATTCAATAAGCACCGCTCCTTTTTCTTATTATTTTAGTTTTCTTGGCTATTTAAGAATTAAATATTTGAATAAAATTAGTTTGATATAAATTAGTTTTTGGGCATAGCGTTCTGCATCCCCACAATTAAATTTTACAGTTTAATTATATATTAACCTTTTGGTTATTGCAATAGTTTTAATGAAATTTTATGTAATAATTTATTAGTTTTTTAACAGGTCGGCTTAAGGCGTCGCCCACTACATTCAAAATAGGAATTTTCTATAATATAAATTTAGGCGGTCTATGACCGCCCTCTACAATTTCTATATTTATTGTATTTGCAACTATTGGTTGCTCTTATTTGTTAGTAACAGCAATTTTTTCTTTTACAAGAACATAAAATTAAAAATCCTACTATTATTGCTAGTACTCCTAGAACTATTGCTAATACTATTACTGCTGCTAATGCTGACAATATTGTTTCTGCGAATACTGTTCCTATTATTGTTCCTATAACTCCTAAAAACAATGCTATTAATACTCCAAATACTATTGATAAGCATTTGCATTTATTGTTTTTAATCTTTCCACATTCTTCCATTACAATCCACCTCCAACCACACCTTGCGGTGTTAGTATATATTATGCGAATTTTATGGAAAGTGTTATTTTTAATCATACCATTCTAGTTCCCAGTCTACTACTCTTACTGTATCCCCTTCTCTTACACCTGCTTTTTTTAGTGCTGTATTTACTCCTAATGCATCCAAATTCTTTTGAAAATAGTACATAGATTCATTGTCTTCTAAGTTTACTCTTGACATTAATCGTTGTACTGAAGGTCCATCTACAACCCACATGTCTTTTTCTCTTGTTATTTCAAATCCTTCTTTTTCTTCTTCAAGAGTATATACTTTTCTATCTTCATAATCTATTAATTCTTCTTTTGGAAGTCCTTTTAATTCCTTAGCAACAACATCCATTAATTCGTCTACACCTTGTTTTGTTGCTGCCGATATTTTATATATTTCTAGTCCTTCTTTTTTAGCTAATTTTTCTAATTCTTTATATAAACTTTCATCTTGCATACTATCTATTTTGTTTGCAACTATAATTTGTTTTCTTGATGCTAATTTTTCACTATATTTTTTAAGCTCTGCATTTATAGCATAAAAATCTTCTACTGGATTTCTTCCTTCCATTCCTGAAACATCTATAATATGCAATAATAGTCGTGTTCTTTCAACATGTCTTAAAAATTGTATTCCAAGTCCTACTCCCTCGCTAGCGCCTTCTATAATTCCTGGAATATCTGCCATTACAAAGCTATCTCCGTGTTTTGTTTTTACAACTCCTAAATTTGGTTCTAATGTAGTAAAGTGATATGCTGCTATTTTTGGTTTTGCAGAAGATACAACAGATAAAAGTGTTGATTTTCCTACACTTGGAAATCCTAGCAATCCTACATCTGCTAATAGTTTTAACTCTAAAATTAGTTCTTTTTCAATTCCTTTTTCTCCACCTTGTGCAAAATGAGGAGCTTGTCTCGTAGCTGTGGCAAAGTGTGAATTTCCTTTTCCACCTCTTCCTCCTGGCAATACAAGTTCTTGTTGACCTATTTCAGATAAATCTGCTACAACTTGTCCTGTTTGAGCATCTTTTATAATTGTTCCTCTTGGTACCTTTATATAAATACTTTCTCCACTCTTTCCATAACAATTTGAACCACTACCATTTTCGCCATTTTGAGCTTTAAATTTTTTCTTAAATCTGAAATCTACTAAGGTATTTGAGTCTGGATCAACAACGAAATATACATTTCCGCCTTTTCCTCCATCTCCACCGTCTGGTCCACCGGCAGCAACATATTTTTCTCTTCTAAAAGTTGCTGCACCATTTCCGCCATCACCAGATTTTACTGTTATTTTTGCATAATCTGTAAACATATTTCTTTCCTTTCTTAATCAAAATAATTTAATTTCATAGCTTCTTTAATTCTTGCCATATTTTCTTTTGCTATTTCTCTTGCATGTTTAGTTCCATCCATTAAAATTTCACGTACTAATTCTGGTCTTTCTTCATAATATCTTCTTTTTTCTCTAATTGGTTCTAATTCTGCAATTATATTTTTTATTAATTCTTTTTTACAAGCAACACATCCACGTTTCCCTGCTCTACATTCTTCCATTACTGCGTTTAATTCCTCTTCATTTTTGGTAAATAACTTATGATAATATGAAACCATACATATATCAGGATTTCCTGGATCATCTTTTTTTATTCTTGCAGGGTCTGTTACAGCACTCATAACTTTTCTAGCTATTTCTTCATCTGAGTCTGATAAATATATAGCATTTCCTAAAGATTTTCCCATTTTCTCGTTTCCATCTAATCCTTTTATTCTTTTAGCACTTGATAAAAATGCTTTTGGTTCTAATAATGTTTCTCCATATATACTATTAAATTTTCTTACAATTTCTCTACATTGTTCAATTAGAGGAAGTTGGTCTTCTCCAACTGGTACTATTGTTCCGTTTAATGCTGTAATATCGGCAGCTTGGCTAACTGGATACCCTAAAAATCCATATGTAACACTTTCTCCAAATAATTCTCTTTTTTGTGCAATTTCTGTTTTTACTGTTGGATTTCTTTGTAATCTTGAAACTGTAACTAAATTAGAATAAAAAACTGTAAGCTCTGCAACTTCTGGAATCATAGATTGTAAGTAAATTGTAGCTTTGTTAGGGTCTACTCCCACTGCTAAGTTATCCATTACAATTTCTTTAACATTTCTTTGAACTTTTTCTGGATTATTAAAATTATCTGTTAAAGCTTGTACATCTGCAACAAGTACAAAAGTTTCGTATTCATCTTGTAATTTTACTCTATTTTGTAATGACCCAAAATAATGTCCTATATGTAATCTTCCTGTTGGTCTATCTCCGAGTTACAATTCTATCTTTCTTTTCCATAATTATTCTCCTTTACACGCGTACTATTATACCATTTTTTATTGATATTATCAACTTTTTAAATATCATACAAATATGTAGCTTCTAAATCTGCTTCGTGTAATAATAATGCAAGTGGATATTTTTTAAAAGCTGCTCCTAATGTATTATATTGTTCTTTTGGTTCTGTAAATCCCATATGCCAACGAATACAATATTTTTCCTCTGGGGTAAGTTTTAAATATTCTGTAATCATCATAACAGATTTTTCTCCGTGTCCATAAGGAATTGTATCATCTACAGTATAATAAGGAACCTTTTCCCATTCTCCTCTAGCATTCTTTGCATTTCTGTAATCTACTTTATAAAAATTAACCTTACAAATATCGTGTAATAAAGCAATAATTTTAATTGTATCTTCAGTTGCTCCAACATCTTCTATACAATTTGCAACTTTATGCTTTAAAATTTCATAAACCTTCATACTATGTTCTAATAAACCACCCTCATAAGAGCCATGAAACCTTGTACTAGCAGGTGCTTTAAAAAAGTCTGTTTTATTTTCAATAAAATCTAATAAATCACTCATTCCATCTCTATTAACACTTCTTAATAAATTTAAAAATTCTTCTCTCATAACTAAATCTCCTATCTAAAAATCTACAAATATTCTACAACAACACGCAAAAAATAGCAACATAAAATTAATTCAAAAGAGTACAAGTATATTTGTTTTAAAATACCGCGTAAGCGACCAAACGAGCAGATTTATTCTGCGAGTGCGATTTGGAGCAATCTTCATTTTATTAATTTATATATTAGTAATGTAAATATATAAATTAATTTAATAAAAAAAGTAATTGCATGTTAAATGGTCAATAGACCATTCTAAAATCCGAAGATTGCGACACCAAGGTATAAAAAACAATATACTTGTACTCCTTTTATTTATTGTAAATTTTCAATTATAATTCTATTTTGTTTATTGTTATTTTTTGTCCTAGTAGTTTTTCTGCTACGTTTATGAAGTTGCATTCTGTGTCTGTTAGGTTTATTTGATATTTTCCTTTGTGTTCTTTTTGATTTTCTAGTTGGTTTTCTTTTAGGTATTTTTCTAAATATTTTGCCATTTGTACTCCTGTATTTATTGTTTCTATTTTTTCTCCTAACTCTTCTTTTATTATTTTTTCGAATAATGGGTAGTGTGTGCAACCTAGTATTAATTTTTCTATTTGTGTGTTTTTAAATTCTTTCATATATTCTTTTATTGCTGCTTTGGCTACTTGGTTTTGTGTCCATCCTTCTTCTGCCATTGATGCTAGTAGTGGTGTTTCTATTGATATTGTTTCTATATTATTGTTCTTTTGTTTTATTTGTTTTTCCCATTCTCCGCTTCTTATTGTTCCTTTGGTGGCTATTATTCCTACTCTCTTTGTATCTTCTTTTATGCAGTTTTCTATCGTTGGCTCTATTATTCCAATAATTGGTATTTTATATATTTTTCTAAGTTCTTCTAATGCTTGGCTTGTTGCTGTTCCACATGCTATTACAATTAGTTTTACATCTTGCAATATTAAGTAATTTACAATTTGTTTTGATATTGATATTATACTTTCTTTTGATTTATTTCCAAAAGGAAATCTTTTAGTATCTCCTATGTATGTTATATCTTCATTTGGAAGTTGTTTTATTATTTCAGAAAATACTGTTAGTCCACCTACTCCTGAATCAAATACACCTATTTTTCTATTGTCCATTTTTGCCTCCGTTTTTTACTTATTAATTATATTTTTATATAATACCAAATATTAACATTTTTTTCAAGAAATCATAAAATATATTAGGCGAAAGCTAAATTATTTTTGAAAGGAAACGATAATATGGATATGGAATGCGATAGAAAAATGTGCCCTATAATTAATGTTGATGGTTTCATCGAGAAAGGAAAACAATTTGATTTAGATATTACTTTACCAGATGATAACAGAGATGTTATTTATGGAGTTATTAAAGATTGTTACAGAGAGCCAGTTTGTGACGCTGTTGTTAAATTAATTGAAGTTGTTAAACATTGCGGAAAAGAAGAACATTTACCTGTTTCTCATACTTTTACAGATAAAGATGGAAGCTTTGTTTTTGGACCATTATGTCCTGGTAAAGAATATGAAGTTCAAATATGGGCTAACAAAGTAAAAAATTATAAAATCTGTGCTGGATGCAAACGTGAAGGAAAATGTTTAAAAGGTGTTAAAATTGAATGTTGTAATTATACAAAACCATGTGACAAACCTTGCGATAAACCATGCGACAGAGATTTTTCAGATAAATGTTGTGAGTAAAAAATAAGGCGACTCTTAGTCGCCTTTTACATTTTTTATTTTATGCTTTTTTTGATTTTTTATCTGGTTTTATTTCATAAGCATCTACTGCTGTATTTAGTAATTGTTCGTATTCTATTTCTTTTCCAAATTCTATTATTAATTCTTGTTTATTTAGTTTGTCTTTTAATTCTGTTATTTCTATAACATTATTTTTCTTTGAGTTGTTCTTTGTTTTTCTTGTTTTTGAAAGACTTGTTGTTTGCGATAATTTTTCTGCCATTTTATCATATTTTGTATTTATTTTTTTAAGTTCTTTCATAATTTCTTTTATTGCTACAGTATTATCTATTTTTTCTAGTTTTTTATCATTTTCTTTTTTCATCTTTTCTATCATTTTGTTTATTCTTTCTTCTGTTTTATCATTTGTTATTGCTTTTTCTAAACTTTGAACTTTTTCATATTTTCTGTTTAGATTTTGCATTTCTATTATTAAATTATTTAGTTCTCTTGTGTTATCTAGTTGCCTTATTCTTCTATCTTGTTCTTCTTGTAATTCGTTTAATCTTTCACTTAACCTTATTTCTGTTTCGTCTTTATTAATTAAATTTTCTATATTTTCTAGGTTTTTATATTTTTCATTTAGTCTTTGCATTTGAATTACCAAATTATTTAAGGCCTTATTACTATTTAACATTTCTATTTTTCTATTTTGCTCTGTTTGCATTTCTTTTATTTTCTCTATTATTGAGGCTTCTGTTTTGTCGTTTGTTATTATATTTTCTAGGTTCTCTATGTTTTTATATTTCTCGTTTAGTTCTTGTATTTGTTTTGTTATATTGTTTAATTCTTCGCTCTTATCTAATTTTTCTATTTTTCCATTTTGTTCTGTTTTTATTTCATCTATTTTTCTTATTATTACTTCTTGAGAATTATTATTTTTTATTAGTTTTTCAATGTTTTCAATATCTTCATATTTATTATTTATTTTTTGCATTTGAATTACTAAATTATTTAATACTTTGCTACTGTCTAAGCCTTTTAGTTTTTCATCCTGTTCATTTTTCATTTCATCTATTTTGTTTACAATATTTTCTTGTGTTTCGTCATTTTTTATGGATTGTTCAATATCATTTATTCTATTAATTATGTTCTCTATGCTCTCTTTATTATCTAGTTCTTGAAGCTTTTTATTTATAATTTCTTCTGTATTTCCTGTTGTTTTCTTTAATTCATCTATTAATTCATTTTTTACTATATCATTTTTAATTTTTTCGGCTAAAGCATTTTTGTCTAATTCATTTTCATATACTTTTTTTACCTCTTCTACAATTTTATTATAATTATTTAAAGTTAAATCTGGTATTTCTAAAAGTAAATCCTCTAAATCTTCTATTCTTTTACTCAAAGTTTCTAATCTTGTGTCATTTTCTGACATATTTTTTTCTTCGTGCTTTTCTTCTATTTCTTCTCTTCTATTTTCTATTAATTCAGATACTGTTTTAGGTTCTATATTAATTTTTTCTTCTATATTTTCAATATTTCCATTAGCATTTTTTATTAATTTTACTATATGTTTTAAATCTTCTATTTTTGTTTTTTTGCTTTCTGTAACAATAATTGTTTCATCTACAATACTTGAAACAGGTATACTATCTGAAACTAAATTACATGGCGTTCCATCTATAATAACAATATCGTATATGTTTTTTAGCATTTTTATTAATTGTTCCATTTTTGATGATAATAATAATTCAGAAGGATTTGGTGGAACTGCACCTATTGTAATAATATGTACCTTTGGAATTTTGGTTTCTTTTATATATTTTTCAAGTATTTTATAATTATTTTCTTCTAATTCATTTAAACAATTAGATAGTCCTAGTTTGTTATCAACACTAAATACTTGATGTTGTCTTCCTTTTCTCATATCACTATCTACAATTATTACATTTTTATTTGCTTGTGCATATGCAACTGCTATGTTTGATGTAATCCAGCTTTTTCCTTCTCCAGAATTGCAACTTGTAAATAATATAGACTTTGATATTTTATTACCATTTGTGAATTCTATATTTGTTCTAATTGTTTTAAAAGCCTCTGATATAGTTGATTTTACATTAGCATTTACAATCAATTCTTCTTTTTCGTTACTTTTTGGCATTGTTCCTATTACATTCAAACCAGTGTAATCTTCTATATCTTGTTCTATTTTTATAGAAGTATCTAAAACATAAGAAATAAATATATATATTACAGAAGCTAATATCCCTATCAATCCAAACAAAATAATATCTCTTATATGATTGATATTATAAGGGTTCTCTTCTATAGAAGGTTTGTCGACAACTGTAACATTTTCAATATTATATATATTTTTTATTTCTTGTATGAAAACATTATTAAGTTCTTCAGCTATTTTTTGTGCTTCGTCTGCATTTTCATTTATAACATCTACTTTTATTAGTTGTGTATCTTCAACTTCATCTACTTTTATATTTTTACTTAATTGTTCTATTGTATCTTCTATCTGTAAGTTTTGCCTAACTTTTTCTAATACATTATTACTCGTTATAATATTTCCATATGTAGTAAGTAAGCTTTTATTTAAAGTTACATCATTTTGCGTAACTTTAGAATTTTTTTCACTTGAATTTTTACTCACTAATAAAATAGTTGAACTTGATTTATATTTAGGTTCAACAAAATTAAACGAATATATGCATCCGCCAATAATAAATATAATTATTATTACTATAATTGTTAATGTGTTTTTCTTAAGTATACTAGTTAATCTTTTTAAATTAATTTTTTCCTTAATATCCATATTTCACCACCATTAACAACATTTTACCATATTTTATGTCAATTTGCAAATTTTATGTAAATTAGTAATAAAAAAAACGCACATTGTATTATCAACGTACGTTTTTTTATTTTTACTATGCTATAAATATTGCACACACTGCACAATATATTATTATTTTTATTATTTGTGTTAATAATAAACTATAGCAAGTGGCTTTTATCCCTAAATCATTTATTTCTGTATATTTTTTTACTATTATTTCAATATTTCCCTTAGATGTTAGTTTATTTTCCTCAATATATTCTTTAGCTAAATATTTTGCATTTAGCATTGCATCTATTTCTAATATACTTCTGGTAAAAAAGTATATTATTGTCATAATTAATAGAATAGATACAAATAACATTCCATTTTTTATTATCTTTGTAAGCGTTAATATAATTATTGCTAAATATGCAATTATAAATATATTTGAATATATAAAATTAAACCATAACATTTTTTTACTTTGCATAGAATGTAAACATTCATGTGCTATTGTTTGTACTCGTGTATATGTATTATTTATATTTGCTATAGATATAGTATCATTTGCAATAAGATATAAACTTGTTTGACTATCTTTTGCTTCCTTTATTTTTGTATGTTTATTTCCAAGTTTATTTAATATATATTGACATATTTGAATATTACTTGGAAACCTTCTTACTAGTTCATCTAATACCTTATCGTTTCCTAGTTTTTTTATTTTTTTTAAATCAAAACTTGCAACTATTGCTAACAATGCTAATACAGCTATTAATATAACTATTATTATAATATATTGCATTTTTATCCCCTTTTATTTTCTTTATTTTAAAACATCTTTTATTGCATCACCTATAATTTTATTCACATCAGCAATTAATACACTAAATTTCATTTCTGTTTCAAAATATTCTTTTGCTTTTTCGTCTTTTAATAGTTCTGTATACATGTTTTGAATCTCTTGTGCTTTTTCTGCTGTTGGTTCTATTCCTTGTATTGTTAGCATTTGCATTTGTTGTCTTTTTTGTTCAAATTCTTTTATTTTATTTTTTAATTCTATATTATTTTCTAATTCATTTTTTATTTTTTTAAAACTTTCATATTCTTCACTAGATTTTATTTCTTCCGCTAATTTATTTGCTGTATCATATACGTTCATTTTCTACTTCCTTTCAAATTAATATACTAATTTTTATTTTTCAAAAATTGGAATTAATTTTATGCATATGCATTTCTTTTTCTGAAGTTTAATAAGTTTGTTATTTCTTTTTCTGGATTTTTCATTTTCTTTGCTTTTTGAGCTTTTTCTTGTTCTATTTCTCTTGCTTGTTTTTCTGCTACAGTTTCACATATTGCTTTTTGATATGCAAAGTGTGTATCTTGCGCTATTTTTTGCCAATTATATTCTGCCTTAACTTTAGCTTTTGCATTTTTAGCAACTTTCATACATAATGCAGGGTCATATAATAAAGAAATTATAGAATCTGCTAAAGAATTTGGATTTCCTGCATAACTTTTCATACCATTTTCTCCATGTTGTACTATTTCATTTAATCCTCCAACATCTGAAACAACAACAGGTGTACTAGAAAGCATCCCTTCTAGTGCAACAATTCCAAAGGGTTCATATGTACTTGGAAATACTGCTACATCTGCACATTTATACATTTTAACAACTTGCTTTGAATTTAAGTATCCTGTGAAATATACTTTATTTGATATTCCCATAGCATTTACTTGCGCTTTTAGTTCATCTATCATTCCGCCTTTTCCTGCTATAACAAGTTTAGAATCATGATATTTTTCTAATATTTTAGGCATTGCAGCAATTAAATGTTGTATTCCTTTTTCATATACTAATCTTCCAACAAAAAGAATTATTTTTTCATTATCTGCTGCATATTGTCTTCTAAATTCGTAATCTCTTTCTATTCCACTATATAAGTTTAAGTTTACACCATTTGGAACTACATTTATTTTTTCAAATGGTAATCCAAATAAACGTTGTAATTCATTTTTCATATAATTACTATTTACTATTACTTCTGAGGCTTCATATGTAAGCATCCATTCTGTATCGTTTATATATCTTTGTGTTTCATCGTGTATTCCTGAATTTCTACCAGCTTCTGTAGCATGTATAGTTGCTACTATTGGTGTACCATATGAATTTTTTAGAGTTTTAGCTGCATATGCCACCAACCAATCGTGTGCATGTATAACATCAAAATTTCCTTCTTTTGCTATTATCTCATTAGCTTTTGCAACTAAATTAAAATTCATTTGCATTATCCAATCTATAAAATTGTTAGGGTTAATCATATAATTTCCGATTCTATATACTTTAACACCTTTATCATCTTCAAAATCTGGTGTATTTCCCTCTTTATATGTTACAACAGTAACCTCATGGCCATCCTTAATTAATCTATGTGATAAATCATGAACAACCCTAGCAATTCCTCCTACAATTCTTGGTGGATACTCCCATGTAAGCATTAGTATTTTCATTATTTTATTAGCTCCTTTCATAAGCAAATTTTCTTTTGTTATTCTCTTATCTAAACTTATGCTATTTTATACAAAATTATTTCAAATGTAAATATATTTTTACAAAATATTTCATTTTTTAACAAAAAATATAGCGGTCTTTTTAAGTGACCGCCATACATCTTGTTTCAATTATTTTTATTTGGTTATCCATTTTATTAAGTTCAAATCTGATTTTTCTAAAAGCATTTCGTGTTTTGGCATTACTCTAAAGGTATATCCGTAGTCTCCTCCTGTTGTTAACTCTATTTTTGTTTCAAAGGTATATATCTTTTCAGTATCATTTCTTGCTTTTAATTTCATTGGTATAACTTGAATTTCGTCAACCATTCCATTTTCTGCTATTTTTCCATAATATACTTGTGCTTCAATATTTTCTACATTTATATTTGGAAGTTTTACTTCACATTCTACATTAATTTTGTTTCCTGCATCTATAGAAATATCAGCTAAATTGTTAAGTTGCTTTATTTCTATTTTATCCCAAGATTTATTTATTTCAGATTTCCATTCACTGTATTCGGCAACATTATCTAGCTTTGAGTAGTAGTTATTGTATAAATTGCATAATGGTATATACATATTGTTTGTATAGTCTATTACCATTCTTTGTGTACTGTATTTTCCACCTGTTGTTATTATAGAGTTTTTCATTATTTCTATCCAATTAACTGGTAAATTATCTTTTCTGTTTTCATAATATAGAGGAACAATTTTATTTTCTAAAGTATTATATAAACTTTCGCTATCTGCTAAATCTTGTTCTTCGTATGATGTAAATTCTGCATTTGTTCCTATTGTCCAGCCATTTGTTTGATCATATCCTTCAGCCCACCATCCGTCTAAAACACTAAAGTTTATAACACCGTTCACAGAAGCTTTTTGTCCACTTGTTCCAGATGCTTCCATTGGTCTACGAGGGTTATTAAGCCATACATCACATCCACTTATTAAATAACGTGACATTCCAATATTGTAGTTTTCTAATACGAATATTTTACCTTTGAATTGTGGCTTCATAGCAAGTTCATTTATATATTTTATTAAGTCTTGACCTGCTTTATCTAATGGATGTGCTTTTCCTGCAAATATTAATTGTACTGGTTTTTCACTGTCGTTTAAGATTTGTGTAATTCTTTCTATATCTTTAAATATAAGTGTTGCTCTTTTATATGTTGCAAATCTTCTTGCAAATCCAATTGTTAAAGCATTTGGATTTAATTTTGAGGTTATTTCTTTTATTTCTTCATATGAAACTCCAGCTCTTTTTAGTCTTTCTGTTGTATTTTGTTTTACCATTTTTAACATTTTTTCTTTTCTGGCTTGATGTTCTTCCCATAGTCTTTCGTTTGGAATATCTTTTATTTGTTTCCAAACTTCATCTTTGTGCATATTATCTTGCCAATAAGGTATTAAATATTCGTTGTATAATTCTTTTAAATTTTGTGCAAGCCATGAACAAGTATGAATACCATTTGTTACATAACCTATTGGAGATTCATTTGCTGCAATATTAGGCCATACTTCACCAAATAATTCTCTTGAAACTGCACCGTGTAATTTACTTACACCATTTTTCTTTCCAGCATTTCTTAATGCTAAAATTCCCATATTAAATCCATTTTCTAATTTTTCTGTTGGTTTCATTCCAAGTTTTAAAAATTCTTCTCTATTTAAGCCTAATTTTGGCCAAAAATCTTTAAAATATTTTTCTACCAAATTTAGAGGGAATATATCATTTCCAGCTGGAACTGGTGTATGCGTTGTAAACACTGTTTTTGATGTTGTAATATCTTTTGCCATATCAAAAGATATTTTTTTCTCTTTCATTAAATCTTTTATTAATTCTAATGTTAAGAATGAAGAATGTCCTTCGTTCATATGATATACTGTCGGATTAAGACCTAGTGTTTTTAAAAGTTTTACTCCACCCATTCCTAAAACAATTTCTTGTTTTATTCTCATATCTTGGTCTCCACCATATAATTGTAATGTAACTTTTCTATCTTCTTCAGAGTTTTCTTCTATATCTGAATCCATTAGATATAATTTAATTCTTCCAACATTTATTTTCCAAACTTTTAAATATAATTTTCTTTCTGGATAGTCTACTGTTATTTTTAAATCTTTTCCTTCTGAATCTTTCACTGCTTCAATTGGTAAATTGTTCAAATCTGCTTTAATATAGTTATTTTCTTGTTCTCCGTATTTATTTAATTTTTGAATAAAATATCCTTCTTTATATAACATTCCAACTGCAACAAAAGGAAGTCCTAAATCACTTGCAGATTTAAGATGGTCTCCAGAAAGTATTCCAAGTCCACCTGAATATATTGGAATAGTTTCGTCTAACCCATATTCGGCTGAAAAGTATGCAATTAAGTTATTCTCATTTTTGGGATAATTTTTAGAAAACCAAGTGTTTTTACTATTAATATAATTCTCATAGTTATTTGCTATTACATTATATTCTTCTAAAAACTTTTGGTCTTTAGAAACTTTTTCAAGTTTTTCTTGTGAAACTAATTTTAGAAATTTTACAGGATTTTTTCCAATACTTTCCCATAAATCTTTATCTATTTTTTTGAAAAGTCTTAGATATTCCGTATTCCAAGACCACCATAAATTATTGGCAATTTCTGATAATTTACTTATTTCTTTTGGTAATTGTGGATTAACAGTTATTCTGTTAAAAACATACATATTAAATTTTCCTCCTTTGTAAGTTTTAAAACAAGATTTTTTCTTGTTTTTTCCTTTGTATTTAATTTTATTCTCGCTATATTATCTATTAAAAAAATATATTTGTCAATTAATATTTTCCTTTTTATGCAAAAAATGGTTACAGTTCAGTAAAAAATGTAGTGGTCGACGCCTCTGTTGACCAGCATTTCTTTTTATATTTTACTTGATGTAAGAGATTGGATGTTAGAAGTTGGATTTTAGGTTGATTTCTTCGAAGCTTTACTTTAATTTCGAACCTCTAACCTCCAATCTCTTACATCAAAAATATAACTTTCCTATAACAAAAATAAGGAGCAACTTTTATTGCTCCTTATTTTTTAGTCTTTTAATAATTCTTTTACATCTTTTATATATTTCCATCCAGAAAATATTGTTGCTATTACAGCTATTGTCATAAATGTTGAGGTTAATATATTTAATACTAAATCAAATTTTGTTAAATGTCCTTTTAACATTCCAAAATATCCATTTACATCTATGCACATTAGTATTATTGCTATCATTTGAGTTACGGTTTTTATCTTTCCCCAAATTGATGCAGCTATTACTTTTCCGCCTTTTTCTACTGCTATTAATCTATAACCAGATACTAAAAATTCTCTAAATAATATAATTATTGGTATCCACGCTGGAAGTCTTCCTTCTTCAACTAACATTATCATTGCCGCTAATACTAAAATTTTATCTGCAATTGGGTCTAAAAATTTCCCAAATGTTGTTATTTCATTTCTTTTTCTTGCAATACTTCCATCTAATTTGTCTGTAATTGAAGCAATTATAAATATTATGTCTATTATTATCCATTCATATGGAATATAATTCCAACTTCCTTGTATTCCTAAAAAAGGTATTATTACCATTATAGGAACTAATCCAATTCTAAAAATTGTTAATTTATTTGCTAAATTCATTTTAGCTTTCCTCCTTTGTATTTTTTTAACACATTATATATTATAATTTTAATTTTTTAAAGTATTTTTATTCAATTGTTGAATTTTGTGTATCTATAGTGTTATTAGTAGTTGTATTATCTATAGTATTAGAACTTTTTTTATTTTCTTTTTCTTCTTCCTTTTGAAGTTCTTCTAATTGATTTATTAATCCCTGTAATTTTTTAAGGTCAACACCCATTAATTCCCAATCATTGCTTGCATTTGAGTTACTTAAGTTGTTATTTGCTTTTATAATTTCTTGAATTAAGGCTTCTTGTGTATCGGTGTTTGTAACTTCAATTTTGCTTGCATATTGTGAACTTAAATTTTCTACTGCTTCTGTTAAGTTGTTTCCTATTGCAACTTTATTTCCAGATGCAACTATAATTTTCTTTAAAACTGGTACTTCACTTTCATTAAGCATTACTTGGTATATTGGTTCAACATATAAAAGAGTATTGTCTATTGGAACTACTATCATATTTCTTATTAATTTTGTACCACTAACATTTAGTGCTTGTATTTCTTTTGAGATTTCTGAGTTTTGTTCTATTTGTGTATCTAATTGCATAGTTCCCACAACATTGCTATCATCTGCAAATCTGTATAAACTTAATTTATTATTTCCGTTTTCATCAACTGTACCAACTAAATATGAAGATAAACTTTGTTTTCCTTCTAATGTATATGGTAAAACAAGTCCTAATTCTTCTTTATTAGAGTCTATAGTTTTTACCATAGTATAATAAGGTTCTATTTCTGTTCCAACTGTTGTTAATGTTTTTCCAGATACGTGTGTTGCAGGCTCCCATACATCGTTACTTCTATATAACACGTCTGTTTTTACTGTATGATATCTTTCAACTAGTTTAGCTTGTACATTATATAAAAATTCTGAATATGTTAAATGTTTTGCTATGTCTGATGGAATGCTTTCATCGATATCTGCAAATAAATCTGGATAAATATTTCTATATGCCATTATTATAGGGTCTGTTCTATCTGTTATATAGAATTTCATTGTTCCATCGTAACTATCTATAATTACTTTTACAGAGTTTCTAATGTAATTTATTTTTGGTCTGCTTCCATTTACTTCTATTTGAACTGTTTGAGAATATGGATAATTTTGTGATGTTGTGTATCCGTCTAATACCCATACAGTTTTTCCTTCATCTGTAATTACTTGATATGGTTCTTCATCATAAATAATTCCTGGTAATATTGTTTTTGCTCTTTCAGTTATATTTCTATTAATTAATATTTTGCTATCTTTATTTACATTACTTGAGAATGCAATTTTAGGATTTTTTGTATATATTCCTAAAACCAATCTATCCCAAAAACTTAATTGTAATCCGCCTTTACCATCATAGGTGTTCTCCGCACTTTCTGTTTCGCTTATAGGGTAATCAAATTCTTTTTGATTCCTTGAATTTGTTATGGCAACCTGATTTGCTTGTGTTCCATAGTATATACGTGGTTCTGTAACTTTTATTTTTTCATCTGATGAATCAAATTCTTTTTGTATATATTCTATATTGCCATTTTCATCTGTTGATGTTGCAGATGTTATAACTGTTCCAAATCCATGTGTATATTTATATGTTTTATTTGCATAGCTATTATTATTTACATTAGATATTTCTCTAGCTGATAAATATACTAATTTATCTTGACCGTTTATAGTATATTTACTTAATTTACTTTTTGCAAAATTATAATATTTTGACTTTGATTGTTTTTCTGTTAATGTTGTAAGTGTTGTATTCTCGTCTTCAATTGCAATATTGTTTATAACATTTTGGTTATTTGTTATTTGTTCTAAACTTATAGTTCCTGAGTCTTCTATATTTTGCTCCGATATGTTTAATCCATATGCATTTTTTGTTGCTTCTATATTATATGCAATATTTTTCTTTTCCTTTTCAAGTTCACTTGGTTTTACAAATATAAGCTGTGTTGCAAGCATTACAAAGGCTAAACATACCAAGTAACCTGGAACAACTACAAGTGATTTTATAACTTTTTTGGTATCTTTTTGTTTAAAATATTTTATTGCTTTAAACACACTAACAATCATAACAATTGCTAATATTACGTAACCACCAAATTTTATAAATACATCTGTAAATCCAGCTCCATACAAAGCTGTTGAATTTTTATTATCTAAGGTTAAAAATTTTTTGAATAAAATATTTTGTGCTTTAAAAATAACGAAAATAGAAAATGCTACTATAATTATTTTTAAATAATTTAGTAACTGATTTATTAGTCTACTTTGCTTTAAAGTTTGTCTATCTACACCATCAAAAAATTTATTAAATGCTATTAAATAATAAATAACTGTATATGCTACAAGTCCAATATTTAATATTATAAATGAAAAAATTAGCATTTCTATTACTGGTTTTTGAAATACATAATAGCCAATATCTAATTTAAAAATAGGATCTGTAATACCAAAGCTTGCACTATTTATCATAAGCATTATTTTTTTGCTTATTGGGTTAAATGTAATTGCAGATGTAATTATTGATAATATAAAAGCGATTGATTTACTTGGCAATTTTGGCATTTGCTTTTTTTCATTTTCAAAAAACGCTTTTAATCCTTTTTTTATACTTTTATTTGCAAATATTATTGCAATAAATAAAATTACAAATTCTACAATAAAAATTGTTGTTTTATATTTAATATTATTCCAATATACAGATAAATAATTTTCTCCTAATTCAAGTGTTTCTAAGTAGCTCCCTCTAAAACATATATATCCTATAATTGCTGTTAATATAAAAAACAACAATACCAATTTTGTTCTTGTTTTTTTCTTTGGTGAGGCTTTTTGTTCTTGTTTTTTGTTATCTTGAACCTTTTTTTCTTCCACTTTACTACCTCCATTTTTTATATAATTGCTTTTATAAATTCTTCTGCATTAAATTCTTCCATATCATCTATTTGTTCACCTACACCAATAAATTTTACTGGTATTTTATTTTCATTGGATATTCCTATAACAACTCCACCTTTAGCAGTTCCATCCAATTTTGTAAGAACTATTCCTGTAATATTAACTATTTCTTTAAATGCCTTTGTTTGTGAAATAGCGTTTTGTCCTGTTGTTCCATCTATTACAAGTAATGTTTCTTTTGATGAATTTGGCAATTCTCTATCTATTATTTTATTTATTTTAGATAATTCATCCATTAGGTTCTTTTTATTATGTAATCTTCCTGCAGTATCGCAAATTAATACATCTACATTATTTGCTTTTGCCTGTTTTATTGCATCAAAAACTACAGATGCAGGGTCTGCTCCCTCCTCTTTTTTTACTATATCACAACCAACTCTATTTGCCCAAATTTCTAATTGTTCAACTGCTGCTGCTCTAAAAGTATCTGCTGCTGCAAGCATAACTTTTTTACCTTGTTTTTGCAATTTATTTGCAATTTTTCCTATTGATGTTGTTTTTCCAACACCATTTACTCCTACAACTAAAATAACAGAAGGTGTTGTTTCAATATTTAAACTATTGTCTAATTCGCTAAGCATACTTTTCATTTCTTCTCTTAATGCCTTTTTAATATCTTCTTCATCTTCTATTTTTTCTTTTTTAGCTCTAGTACGCAAATTATCTATAATTTGAACTGAAGTTTCCATTCCTATATCTGACATTATAAGAGCCTCTTCCAACTCTTCTAATAATTCTTCATCAACTTTTCTAAAATTACTAAAAACGTTATTTATTTTATCATCTATTGATGTTTTTGTTTTATTTAACCCTTGTTTTAATTTATCAAAAAAGCCCATTTTCTCCTCCTAATCAACATTTTAATTTGCTTAGGTATTTTATCACATATATCAAAAATAGTCAAAATTTCTTGACAATATTTATACATTAAAATATAATTTATAAAGCAAACGCCATTATAGCTCAGTTGGTAGAGCAACAGATTCGTAACCTGTAGGTCGGCAGTTCGATTCTGCCTAATGGCTCCATAAGGTAAAATCGTCGCACCAATGTGACGTTAATGATTAAATCAATCTGAAAAGATTGATTTTTTTGTGCGTTATTGCAAAGATCAGAATACATAGTAAGGCATTAATTAATTGAGAGTTTATATACTCCCATAATATTGGTTTATTTTGTCGTGTAAATAATCAATATGTAA
>JABLTO010086949.1_pt1 | contig 24741 bp, 25 predicted proteins | sample 7160091 | NCBI WGS metagenome assembly JABLTO01 (sample SAMN14651225, study PRJNA627086) | human gut metagenome | isolation source: feces | host: Homo sapiens
GTTATGGTGTTCAAATTCAGAGTCATGGTGTGAATGTATTGTTAAATACCGGTGCCGGTTGGGGATATGAAATGACTCCGGCAGAACTTACAAGAAAAGATGAATTTTATTCCATTTACTGGAAGGAATATAATGCAGTAAAGAATGATATGAATTCTGAATTAAAAGAATTACCAGATTATCTGGAGAAAAGATCAGTTTTTGAAGCGAAAGCATAATGATAATAATGCAATTCAAATAAAAAGGGGTATTGATATATGCAGATTAGTTCCAACTATTCTATGAATGGTGTGCCATATGAAAACAGATGCAGACAGAATGATATTCCTCAATTTAGTACAGAACGTGCCAAACAGGAAAATGAGAGTATAAATCCATATATGGAAGATACGGATTTTAACGAAAAAGCATTTGATATGATTGGTCCGAATGCTCCGCAGGATGTAAAGGACGCATGGATGGAAGCTGCTAAGGAAGTAAATGCGAATGGTATGGGAATAAAGAAAAATGGAATGTTGAGTCATATATCGCAGATGATGGTACAAAGGCTGAATAAGCAGATGAAGGGTGAGGGCGATGTGGATAATATCGACATTTTGGGCAATACAATAGAGTCTGCAATTCAGGCAACGAGTCAGGCTCTTTACGATTTAGATCATCCACGAGAATATGTTCCGAAAAGTATCGAAGTTCAGCAAGCTTGTATGAAAGAAAGAGAGTTTTATGTTGCTTTTCTGGAAAAATTAGAAAAACTCAAAGTGAAAATTTAATTATAGGTTTATTAACTGAAAATTCGTACATACATACTTGACAATATCCCTTTGAGGTGAACAATAATTCGGATGTTACCATAAAGGGAAGATAAAATAGCAAAAAAATGCAATGGATATGTGTATGTTAGTGTTCAGGTAGCTGGATATGGAAAAGCACATGGAGAATGCGAAAGCACAGGAACAGACAGAGCCGGAGAGGGCAGAAGCTGAGCGAGTGGAAGCGGAGATTGTATGCTCTCCAATTGTTGCTGAACCGCAGGAGTATCAGTATAATGCAGATGCATTTGAGGCTAGAGGTGTAGATGAGGTGAAGCAGGAAGTGGCACATAAGGAAGTATCGAAGATAAGAGAAGATAAAGCCAGATAGTTTTGAGGACGTGGGAGAGATTCTGCGTCCTTTTTTTGTGCAGTTTCATCGAAATACAGAACATTAATTCGATGTGCAAGAGATGATTATTGGACAGTATAAAGTGCTATAAATAAAGCATAAGGAACAGATGGAATAAATGATGATAAATGAGTTAAAGATGAGCTTTTACGGAGGTGGCAGTTATGCATATACTAGCGTTTATTTTAATATTTGTAGTCGGTTCAATTATTGCTGCTTGTGATGGGGATTATTCAGGAATAGCTGCAATAGGTAAGTTTGTAGGATTTTTTGTATTGCTATTTGCAGTATTATGGTTATTTACCCAGCCTGTTTTATTGATAATTGCTATTGTTGTACTGGTTTTAATTGTGATAGCTTTCGCTGCAAAGTAGCATAGGCAGATTAAATATAATGGTGTACCGACATTAGGACTTGCAGTGATTATATATCTTCTCTTATATGGTTATTTATGGTATCATATAAGAGAAGTTTTTGGTTTTATCTGAAAGTTTGGAGGTGCGATATGCCTAAATCATCAAATCAGAAATTGAAACTGATATATCTTATGAAAATTCTTCTGGAACGGACGGATGAAACGCACAGTATTACTATGCCGGAGATTATTGAAGCACTCGCAGCATATGATATAAGTGCGGAACGCAAAAGTTTATATAATGATATTGAAAATTTAAGGGTGTATGGTCTGGATGTTATAGGAACGCAGGAAGACAGGACATATTCATATCATATAGGGAACAGACAGTTTGAACTTGCAGAATTAAAATTATTGGTTGATTCTGTGCAGTCGGCAAAATTTATCACGGCTAAGAAATCAAATGAGCTTATAAAAAAGATTGAAGGGCTTGCCAGCAAATATGAGGCTTCGCAGCTTCAACGACAGGTATTTGTGGCAGGTCGTGTAAAGACAATGAATGAAAGTATCTATTATAATGTGGACAGGATACAAACAGCAATAGCAGAAAATTCGAGGATAACATTCCAATATTTTCAATGGAATGTTGACAAGAAGATGGAACTGCGCCATGATGGAGCACTTTATGAGGTCAGTCCATGGTCATTATCCTGGGATGATGAAAATTATTACTTAATTGCGTATGACAGTAATGAGGGAATAATTAAACATTTTCGAGTAGATAAAATGCTTTATATCAAGTCAAATGGCAAAGGAAGAGAAGGAAGGCAGGCATTTAAATCATTTGATATGGCTGCATACGCCAGAAAAATGTTTGGCATGTATGGGGGCAAAGAAGAGTGGGTGCGCATTGAGTGCGACAATTCTTTTGCGGGTGTAATGATAGACCGCTTTGGAAAAGATGTGTCAATGATCAGATTGGATGATAAACGCTTTGTGGTCAATGTGGAGGTTGCGGTCAGCAGGCAGTTTTTGGCGTGGATTATAGGTCTTGGTGAGGGAGTAACGCTTGCAGGACCGGATAGTGTTGTTGAAATGATGAATGCTGAAATTGACAGATTGATAAAACAATATAAAAAATAAGAATAAAAATTCGATATGCAAGGTGGGTTTATGAGACACCTTAGTTTTTATAATAAGAATCAGATAAGAGATAAACTCTTACTGGTTCTTATTTTTTGTGCAGGTGAGGTGGAAGAGTGGCAAGGTTATGGTATTGGATTAGAAAAACAATATTACATGCTAAGGAATGCAGAGGATGCTGCATTATGTGTGAATATTACGATGTATGCAGAAATGATAGGACATTAGAATAGGAGGTGCCAGTTAAAACGAAACAAAGGTTCGATATACAAGGGATGATTATAGGACAGCTAAGGTAGTATCATAGAATCAGAAAGAAACAAATAATCACATAAATTAATGGAGAAATAAAAGTATGACAGATATCGTAAAGAACGAAAGGTAAAAGAATTGGAAAGATGTGTTGAGCTGATAGTACCATATACAAACACTGCAGAAGAAATAATAAGATTAAACTTTGAATCAATAAGAATGTTAGTAGATTATTGTGAAGGATTATCCTTGGAAGGTGAACCTGCGATGGAAAGATGGCTGACATCACCACGATTAGCAAAGTTTAAGGAAAATATCAAAAATGAGGAGGTATAGCAATGAGAGATTGGGTGGATTTAAATGGAGATGGCAAAATTGATGGCTCAGAAATGATGTTTGCGGAAGAAATGCTTTGTATCAGCAGGGAAGAGCATGAAGCATTATTTGGAGATGCCGGAGACTTTGAGGATGAGACAAAGGAAGATTTTGAGATTGATGCTATGACAGCAGGACTGGATGTAGATGAATTAGAACTTATGGATCCTGATGACAGAGCAGAGGCATTGGAAGAAGCAGGGTTAGACCCGGATGATTATGATTTTGACTGAGTTTTTTGCAAGGGAGGTTGATTTGTATGAAAAAGAATTCATTTGGACAGGGACTGGCAATATTCTTTGTGATAATAGGTGTTTTGTTTGTAATAGGTTCAATAGGTGAAGCAAGTGAGCCTAAGTGCATTAAGTCAGGATGTGATAATAAGCAGGCAAGTGGAAGCAGTTATTGTTATCTGCATAAACCATATACGGGAAGTAGTACATCCCATAGCAGTTCATCATATAGCAATAAATCGTCGAGTAGTACTTCTAAGAGTAGTGCAAGTAGCTCTGGTTCAAACAGTAGTTACAATAGTAAATCAAATTCAACAAACAAGTCATCATATAGCAGCGGCACAAAAAAGAGTACAACGACAAAGAAGCGTACATATGATTCTTATGATGATGGCTATGATGATATCTATATGGATGGCGATTATGACTATGACAGATATGACAGAGACAGCGATTATGCTGATGGTGTAGATGATGCAATGGATGAGTACGGAGAAGACTGGTAAAGCTGATAAAGTTTTGCGGAAAGGAGACCATTATGGAAGAACTTTATTTCACAATAGCAGGTTGCAGCCATTATTTTGGTAGTGATTTTATGGAAAAAGGAATGAAAGTCAAACTTGAAAAAGAGCCGGATAATGAGTACGACAAAGAAGCAATACAGGTAAAGATAAAAGGACTTGGAAAGATAGGATATGTGGCTAACAGTCCTTTTACTGTTAAAGGTGAGTCTATGAGTGCTGGCAGGCTTTATGACAAAATTGGAGATAAGGCGAAAGGAAAGGTAGTATTTGTAGTTGACGGCGGGGTTGTGTGTAGAATAATTGATGTAGGTGATATGATTCGGGTATAAGCATGGAGAAGTACTATAAGAATAGGTTGGCAAAATTGCCAACCTATTCTGTTAAGATTGAATTAATAATAATAGCTAAGCAAGCAACAATTCAGCATAGTTAAGTTTCAAGAAAAAGTCAAGAAAAAGTCAAGAAAATGTAAAATTAATGTAAAATACATGGTATAATTTGATCTGCTAAAACATAATGAAAATCTTTAAGAACTCGAAGAATTACTCTATTTTGTTGTTGTGAATATGCGATATAAATGCTATAATTGGAATATTAATGCTAGATAAGTGAAGAGATCTATATTTGACGAATTATGAGGTGAAATATGGCAATATCGTATAATGGATTATGGAAATTATTGATTGATAAGGATATGAAGAAAACAGATTTAGTAAATAAATTAGGAATCAGTAGTAGCACTATTGCAAAAATGACGAGAGGTGAAAAAGTATCTCTTAGCATTCTGGAAAGAATATGTGATGAACTAGAATGCGATTTTGGCGATATTATTAGTTATGACCGAACGAAGAAGAATTAAAGGGAGATAATATTGTGGCAGCAAGAATTCCATGGGACAAATATGAAACCGCAATACTGATTGAGGCTTGTGTCGATTACAATAATAACAGGATTACTAAAAAAGCTGCTATAAGGCGGGTGTCAAATGAGCTTCGGCAAAAGGCTATAGATGAAGGCAAAATAATAGACGACATTTATCGAAATGAAAATGGTATAAGCATGCAGTTTGAAATAATAAACAGTTTGATTAGACATACAGGCTGTGGACTACATAATGCATCTAAACTGTTTGCAGATATGGTACGAAAATATTTAGATAATAGAGATGAATACGAAAAGATATTAAAGGAGGCAAGGAATATGGACACAACTAATGAGAAAAAAATGCAAGAACAATTCTCACAGTGGTTATCAAAACAGCTTTCGCCTGCTCAAATGTCTGAAATATATGTGACATACTATGATATGGATGAATATTTACAAAAAGAAAAAATATTATCGTCCCCAATATTAGAAACATATGATGTTAGTAAAATAAAAAATATAGAAGAAATGATTGATAAAAATGGTGCATTTAGATATATACATAGGGCAAAAATTGATAAATATTCAAAGGCAATAAATTTGTATCTTGCATGGCTAAATAATAAATATAATTCTGATGAATTAGAAAAACAAGAGTTATATCAAGCAAATAGTATGCAGGATGAGCTGGAGATAAAATATGTAGAGTTCGGGAAAAATTCTAACTTAGCATTCTCAAAAGTCGAGTACTTTGAGTACTTTGGAGAAAGAGAAGATGATATTGGAAGCTGGAAAAGGTTATACCAGAAAGTATTAACTTACATATATGAAGATTATCCAGATAAAATAAAGCAGTTAGTGGGAAAGTGTATAGGTGCTGGAACGAGAGTAGATATTGCTGAATCTGAGGATGATATGATAGCCCCAAGAAAATTCGCTGATAATTTATATGTTGAAACAAATTTAAATGCATCCAATATTATAGATAAAATCAGACATTTATTGGATTATTGTATGATAGATTATGAAAATTTGGTAGTTGCATATGTATCAAAAAAAGAAAACTGTAAAGAGGAAGTTGCAATTGAGAAGAGTCATGATGATTCCAAGGATACTAATGTGGTAATAACATCGGAATACAAAAATGAGGTTGAAAATCAAAATGATACGATTGTATCAAACAGAAAAAAATTTTCGCAATGGTTGAATGATAATGGAAATCCTCAAGGTATTATATTAGTGACATTAATGGATATGTCAAAAATAAATAAAATTTTATTATCTAATAATATTATGAATAAAGATATATATTTGATTGATAATGTATCCGCTTTAAAGATGATATTGGGTAGGTTGCAAAGAACAGATATGTTTTTGGCATTAGATATTAGATTGCAAAAACAATATAGGAATACATTTGAAGAATATATGCAATATAAAGCACAAAGAAGTGTCGCTGATGGTAATCATGGCAATGATAGAAAAGAAACAGATGATGAGTGGAATGTGTGGGAGTTTCTTAACCAACATAATCTTAAATATGTCGATTTGGTGAATAAAACGGGATACTTATGGGTAATGGGTGGAAAAGAATTAAATTCACTAATGATAGAATGTTGGAGACATGGAGTTTCATTCAGATTCAATGAAAAAGGCGGTACGGCGACAAATTGGGCTCCTGCATGGAAAGTTCGCTTGGAAGTAAATGAGACATTAAGTAGTGAAAAAATAAGAAAAGCTGAAGTATCGATTATACCAGAAGAACAGAGTCAGACAGAGCTTACAGGGATAGATAGTAGATTGTTAGATATTCTTACGAATGATTTTGAAAATGGGTATAGAATTAACTCCGCAATTGATAGGGGAAGAATGAGAAATTTCTATAGTTCAAGATATGATGATGAACTATTACTGACGGATGAAGAACTTGTTACTTCCTTGAAAAAAGTAGGCACAATTCGAGATGAACGAATTTTTGCTAGACAAAATGAAAAACAAAAAGATTTATTAAATGATATATATAATGATGTATTGCAAGTTTTCGATAGGGGGGCTTCATGCACTTATATAGAATCAATATATCAAAGGTATAGCATGGAGTTGATTGATGTTTTACAGATATATGATTGGGAAATATTAGGGGAACAGTTAATAAAAATATCAAAAGGTTCACTTCGCAAGAAACAGTCGTTCCTATGTTTAGTAAATCGGCAAGCAAATTTAGAAAAAGATGTTATATCTGTATTGAAATCGTCTCCAGTTCCAATAACTTATGCGGAATTAGGGGAAAAAATGTGGTATGTACCATTGGAAAAGATAAAGCACATATTAGTTATTACGAAAGAGATTGTTCAGGTTGCACCAGAAACATATTTTTATGCGTATAATTTCCCGGTTAATCAGGAAGAAATAACAGAAATTCAAAAAGTGTTACATAGTGCCTTGATGGGGAAATCACATATTACAGATGTTGAAATGAGAGATATGATAAATGAAAAATGTCCGGGTGTTGCTATTAATACTGAAGAATATACAACGTATGGTTTTAGAAATTGTTTGGGTTGTATCTTAAAGAATAGTTTTTCTTTCAATGGTCCGATAATAAGTGAGTTAGGGAAAGAAATTAGCACTGCAGATGTGTATGCAGAGTATTGCGAGGAAAGAGAAAAAGTTACACTTGATGATTTAAAAAAAATATCATCGGATATGAATACAAGCATTATATACTGGGAGTCTGTAAGGGAGAAAACTATACGCTTATCAGAAGATGTATTTGTGAGAAATGATCAAGTTTCGTTTGATATTGTACGAACAGATAATGTTTTGGATATGATTTGTGAAGGTAATTATATTCCACTAAAGGATGTTGGACTATTTATGCATTTTCCGTCAATAGGCGTGACATGGAATGGATATGTGCTTGAAAGTTATTTATATAGTTTTAGTCAGAAGTACAAACTTGTACATGCGAGTTTTTCGGCATCTGGATATTTTGGAGCTATGGTAAAAAAAGACAGCAATATAGAGGATTATCAAATGCTAATTACTGATGTATTGGCTCACTCAAGTCAATGGGATGATAAGACGACAGCTTTAGAACTTTTAGTTGATTTAGGATATCAACAAAGGAAAAAATATGCAAACATTGAAAAGGTAATACATGAAGCTAGAATTATCAGAGATAAATTGGCAAATAAATGAAAAGAGGTAATTTAGAATGTACCAGTATTTATGGGACATAGAATCTGGGGGGGGTTTTACTAGTTACAGAATTGTCTAAGTTTAGTAAAGAACCAAGACCAGTTTACTATAAAGAATTGGATTTATTAGGATTTGACAAAAATTGGAATTATCCGAGAGATGAATTAAGACCAATTATGTGGGCAGAAAGCAATAATTATGTATATAAAGGACGGATTATAGCAAGGACAAAAGGTGGTTCTTTATACACTAAACCTGAAATACAAATTATAGATAATAGTGATCAATGTCTAGAACCTGTGGATATAGATTTGATGGTAAAGAAAAATAAAGACTTAATTGAAAATCTTGCGCAGGAAACGATTCAAAAAATATATAACACGTATAGAGAATATAAAAATAAAGTTGATGTATTTTATGTGGCGTTTAGTGGGGGAAAAGATAGTGTGGTAGCACTTGATTTAGTACAGAGAACATTGCCACATAATGATTTTAAGGTGTTATTTGGAGACACAAGAATGGAGTTCCCAGATACTTATGAGGTAGTTGAAAAAGAAAAGCAATTATGTGAAAAAGAAGGAATAGAGTTTTATGTAGCGCAGTCTAGAATTCATCCAGAACAAACATGGAAGTGTTTTGGACCGCCATCTACAACTAATAGATGGTGCTGTAGTGTACATAAAACCTCACCTCAAATAAATTTATTGAGAAAAATAACTGGTAATTATAATTTTACAGGAATGGCATTTACTGGAGTTCGTGCCGAAGAAAGTGCTGCTAGAAGTGGTTATGACTTGGTAAGTGAGGGAGAAAAACATAGTGGACAATATAGTTGCCATACGATTTTAGAGTGGAACTCGGCAGAACTTTTTTTGTATATATATTCACGAAATCTTGTGCTTAATGAAGCATACAAAAAAGGAAACGCAAGAGCGGGATGTTTGGTATGTCCAAATTCGAGCGGAAGGCATGAATTTGTAAAGCGATGTAGTTATACAGAGCAAGTAGATTTCTTCTTGGAACAAATAGCAAAAACGAGTGGAAAGACAAACTATACGGAAAAAGACATGCATGCATTTATTGATGCAGGATTTTGGAGAACCAGAAAATCTGGAAGAGAATTAAATTTCGGACAAGATAAATTTGAAGTCCGTAGTGGAACAGTACATCCTACTATAGAAGTGTTTATTCCTGAACTTAAATGGAAAGAGTGGGGAAAAACCATAGGAACCATTACACAAAAAGATGAAACTCTTTTTACTATAGAATTTTCTGATAAGATTTATGAAATAAGAGTTATAAATCAAAATGGCAAAACTATATTTGAATTGACTAATTGTGACCGTAGTAAGCAAGATACAAGATTTTTAACATTAATGAGAAGCGTAATAGTAAAGAGTATTTATTGTGTTGGATGTGGAGCCTGTGAAGCAGAATGCAAATATCAATGTATAGATATGAGTCATGGTATAAAAATAGGAGATAATTGTAAACATTGTCATAAGTGTCATGATATTCATGAGCACTGTTTGAGATATAACTCAATAAGAAATAAAATTACGGAGGGTAAAAAAATGGCAGGATTAGATAGATATTTTAGTTTTGGAGTAAGAGAAAGCTGGTTGGATACTTACACTAAGTATGATGGAACTCCAGAATTCTGGATGACTGATGGAGATGGTCAGATACCTAATAAGAAGAAAGATGCATTTAAGAACTTTGCCGATGATGCTGGGATAATTTTATATGAAAAGAAAGCAGAAGGTGATAAATATTCAAAATGTCTTCCTACAGCGTTTGGAAAGAAAATTTGTGAATTGGGTGGTTTAGAAATCACATCGTGGGCATTGATATTATGTAATTTAGTTTATACTCCGGCTTATAATTGGTTTATAAATAATTTACGTGAGGGCACAAGTTATTCACCAGATGCAATTAAAGATATGCTGGGATATGTAATGGAAAATGATACAAAAGGGCTTGGAAGAAGGAACATATTGGATGCACTTAAAATCACATTAAGCCAGACTCCTTTGGGGAAAGAAAGAATATTCGCAGATTTTGTTGCAGAAGAAAAAAATGAAAAAATCACATTGAAATCAGTTGAACGTTGCAAATGGGAAGAACCTATTCCAGAGGTGATTTTGTATTCATTATATAAATTTGCAGAGAAATGTGGTGATTATTATCAGTTTACGTTAGATACATTATTAGATAATGAGATAGAACGAGATGGAATAAGTCCGACAAAGATTTTTGGATTGGAAAGAGATGAGATGGTTCGAATTTTAAATGGATTATCAATAAATTATCCAGAGTTCATTTCTGCATCGTTTACACTGGATTTAGATAATATAACATTGAGAAGTGATAAGACATCAAATGATGTACTTGGATTGTTCTAAAGGAGAATATGGAGATGAGCAATAAGAAAACATATAAAGAGTATTTTGATATTGATCCTAAATATTATGCAGCTGTAACAGAGGACTTGATAGACAAGGGATTAGTAAGCTGGAAGGCATTCTATCCACATGAAACATTTGTGAGATTATTGGAAAAGACACATACAGTTCTTTCTGGAAAAGATCCTCGTTCTTTATGGGTGGAAGGAGCATATGGTACAGGAAAATCACATGCAGCATTGACAGTGAAATCTCTGTTGGAAGCAGATGATAGTGAAGTTAAAGCATATTTCGAAGATTATGGGCTTAGTATGGATTTATGCCAGAAATTAATAACTGATAAAAATAGTGGTAAATTAGTGACAATTCATAGAATTGGCTCGAGCTCTATTAGATCTGATCAAGATTTGATTCTTGCTGTACAAGATAGCATTATGAAAGCTTTAGAAAAGAATGGATTGGAAAATCATGGAGAAGAGTCGTTAAAAGATGCAGCATTAAAATGGTTTGATAAGGAAGCTAATAGGGTTTGGTTTAATACACTTATGCAAGAGGATGCATATGCTTGGGCATTCGGTGGAGTAAATATCGATACTATAATTAACAAACTAAAAAACAATGAAGATGTTCAAAATACCATGAAAAATATTCTTAAAGTTGCTGAAGATAATGGTATTACAGCATTAAGGATGGACATTCAGGGAATGGCAAATTGGATAAAAGATATAATTGCCAAGAATCAGATTAATGCTATTTTATTTGTGTGGGACGAATTTACAGAGTTTTTCCAAAATAATCCTAATTCATTAACAGGATTTCAGACATTAGCTGAAATTAGTCAATCATCTCCATTTTATTTTATGATCGTTTCGCATGAAAGTCGTTCTTTATTTGTAAATGCGGATACAGCTAAAAAGATATTGGATAGATTTGTGCCTCCGGTTAAGATAGAGTTGCCAGAAAACATGGCGTTTAGACTAATGGCTAAGGCTATGAAAAAAACATCAGACTCAGTATTGGCGGATGAGTGGCAGGAGTTTGCAGGAGAGCTTAACGAGCAGCTAGTTAATGTAAGAAATATTATTGAATCTAGTGCAAAAAAGGAGTCAACAATGGGACAAAAGACTGTAATATCAGATGAAGAATTACAGTCAATAGTGCCTATTCACCCATATGCAGCTTTATTATTGAAACATTTGTCAGTTGCGTTTAGTTCTAACCAAAGAAGCATGTTTGATTTTATCATAAGCAACGATATGACGGATGCAAAGGGATTTAAATGGTTTATTAGCGAATATGGTCCATTGGACAATCAGAATTTGTTAACAATAGATATGTTATGGGACTTTTTCAATGGAAAAGGACAAAATGGTTTGAATGACGATGTAAGAGTCATTTTAGATTCTTATAATTTGTTACAGAGCGATAAGCTGACAATTGACGAACAAAGGGTATTTAAAACTGTTTTACTATTACAAGCTATTTCGCAGAGAATAGTGGGAGTAGAATTACTAAGACCAAATGAAATGAATGTAGATTTAGCCTTTTCTGGAACTGATTGGAGTAAAGGAAAAGGAAAAAGCATTGCTGAGAAGTTATGCAGAGATGGATTGTTGTTTAAAAAGCCGGTTGGTGGCGGTAAGATGGAATATACTGTTGCAAATAGTACTGGTGATGCAGCAACAATTGAAAAGAAAAAGCAGGAAGTGATTAATGAGACTAGAACTCAAAATTTGGTAGTTAATGCCGATTTAATGAGTGCTATACAATTACCTGCATCTATTAAGGGAAGATTTGAGTTAGAGGCTGCTACAGCAAATAATATAGGGGCAATTTTATCAAAATCAATTCAAAATCTCAAACCTAATAGATTTAAAGCTATAGTGACATATGCAGTTAATGATAAAGAGACAAGTTTGTTAAAAGAACAATTGATTAAAAGTGCTAATGGGCTTGAACAAAATATATTCTTAATTGAAAGCTTGACAACAATGGGACAGGATTTATACGACCAGTATATTGAAAATATGGCATATAGTAAATATTATGCACAAAATGATAAGACTAGAGCCATGAATTTTGAGAAGCAAGCAGGACGTTGTTTAAGTGATTGGAAACAGAAAATACAGTCAGGAGCGTTTATGCTATATACTGTATCTAATAAAAGTGGTATTCGATTAGCAAATTTAACTGCACTTCAAGATGAACTGAAAGCAACAGAGCATCAAAAATATTATTATGGATTATCACAATACAATGTGATAGATAATATGTTTGCTAAAGGACCATTAGCTCAGGGCGCTGGCTGTGGAATACAGGAAACACTTGTGCAAACGTTTAAGTCTAGCAATGAGAAAACAAGTCTGGCAACAGCACTGCAGGGTGCGTGGGGAATTGCGGATTATTGGAAAGACACAAGTAAAAAGAGTTTGGCTATAGTTCAAATAAAAAATAAAGTAGAAGACATGATTCAGAGAGGATTTTCAAGTTCTTCAGGAAGAATTAGTATACTTTCAATATTTGAGGCACTTGAGGAAGCACCATTTGGGTTTTTGCCTTCTAATATTGCGGCATTTATTCTGGGATTTGTATTAAAGGAGTATGCTGTATCAGACTATTTTTGGAGTAATGGCTCAAATAGTGAAAGTATGTCTGTTGATAAAATGAAACAGATGATTGCAAATGCAATTAACCAGAGAGTTACACCAAATCGTAACTATAAGGAAGAATATATTGTAGCCATGAGTTCTGAGCAGAAATCATTTTTGAACTGTACTGCTCATGTTTTTAATATTGCTTCATCAAATTGTGGTTCTATCGAAAGTGCCAGAGATCAAGTTAGAAGCAAAATGAAACAATTGACATTTCCAATATGGTGTATTAAATATCTTCTTCCTAAGGAAAAATTGCTAAGCTCTGTTGACAAAATTTCAGAAGTTATTGATTGCTATTGTGGCATTGCAAATACCGGTAATGTTCTGAATGGTTCAGAAAGTGATTTGGCAGATCGCATTGGTAGATGTTTATTAGCAAATCCTAGTATTGAAGAAGATTTAAAAAATCTTATAAATAATGATAACTGTAAGCGTGGAATGAATGAGTATATTCACAATTATAAAGATGGAAAACTGGAAATATTAGCAAGGGAAATAGATGATAATGGAGGTTATATTGATTGCGTTAAACAGAAATTCAATGCTGATGCAGCAAATTGGGTATGGAATTCGGAGACAGCAGATGAAAAGATTGATGATGTTATATTAGAATATAATATTATTAATGAAAGCAACAAATATAATCCTAAAGCAATTACCCTTCATGAAGCCATTGTTGAATGGAATAAAAAGACAAGTAATATTAGAATTTCGTATGATGCGTTAAAGCGAAGCGTAGGTACATTAGATATATTTATGGAGCAGCTTGTATTTATGCAGAAAACAGGAACATTACAAGAGCAGAATAAATTGAAATTCTATGATGCTTTGCTGTCAGAAGGAATGAATTTTGTCGATTTTTATAAGAATCAGATACAATACTTTAAGCAAGTTACTGCGGCATTTATTGAAGATTTAGAGGATGATGATATAGATAAGTTATTCCAGGAATTACCAAGCGGGCAGTATACAAAGACAAGTACAGAGTATTTTAATTATATAGAAGAGCAAGTAAAAACATTTCTTCAAAATCAAGCCCGTAGAAAACTTCAGAAGTTATGGCAAGAGAAAACGAGCACTAAGTCTCCGGCAGAATGGTCGAATGTGCATAAGACACCAATTTATTGTATGTTTGATGATGAAGAACGTACAAAGATAAAACAAATATTTAGACCATTTGGGGATAAGACGGTATCAGAGGAAATGGTAAATAACACTATAGCATATTTGGAAAATGCAGACTTTTATGAGCGATTAGAGAATCCAGCTGAAATAGATGAGTGCTTTAGAAAACGTGTTATAGGAGAATATGCAATAATGCTTCAAGATGTAGATGCAGTTAGAGAATATTTAATTAGTCATGTTACTGAACAACCATATGCATGGATGGATAATTCATCAGTAAGAAATAAAATTAAAAATATGTGTGATAAAGAATATCAGTTACATGGTAAAGAAAAGGCTATGGCTGTAATTGAGGGCATGGATGCGAATGAAGCAAAAAGATATTTATGCGATTTGATTTCAGATTTTCCGAGTGTAGGAATGACGATTATTATAAATCAAAAAAAATAGGAGGAGAAGAGCATGCGTTGCAATGATATCGACGAGTGTATTAGGCAAATTAATGCGTATTTTAATGGCACATGTACTGGACATGCATTTATATTTGATACAGAAGACCTTAATGTAAAAAATGAAATTATACAGCGTTTAGAAGCAGATAAAACGAAAAAATGTTGTTATGTTTCGGAGTCATGTCAAAATAATGAGCTTCCAAATATTGATTATTGCATAACAATGATTAGCAATTCAGGTGATTATGTATTAATTGGAGCATCGCAAGCATTGATGCTTAGAAGTGAAGAAGATTTGGAACAGTTTGTAGATACAATTTTGGAAAAATCGATTAGTGGGCATGCTCTCATAATTTTAAATTACTGTAAACATTTTATAGAAAAATTTCAAAACAGAGATCCACGTATTACTAAAAGAACACTTATATATGAGGGGGATGAGTCGCCGATACCTACAATAGCACTATTAATGGAAGATAGTGTATCAATGCCAAATACGTTCATAGGAGTAGATAGACTACTTGCATATTTAGAGAGACTTACAGCCTCTCAGTTAAAAAATGATATGGTACTTAATTTGCAAACACGTTTTAATAAGCCTTTTTTTGCAAGAAGTATGTATCCGATAAGTGAGGCAGCAGGTCCATATGAGAATTTAATACATAGTTATTCAGATATGGCAGGAGCAACTAAGAAATCATATGGTTCTATTAAGCAATGGTATTGGTTATACGAGAAGATGAAGCATAAACAAGGCTTGTCAGAACTTGTATATGATGAATTAGGTACTTCAAGTCAAATGGAATTGATTTTGCAAGATGTTGTAGAAGAAAATGATTCAAATAAACATTGGCTATATTGGTTGTATATGAAAGCTTATGGAGTTAGAGATAGATATTTGCAGGAAGTTCTTAGAAATACTGAGAAAGATACTGAATTAGAAAATAGCATATATCTTACTTTAGCTAATATGGATAGTAATTCACCGGATTTTGAAATATGTTTTTTGTCTAGAAAAAAATATGTTGAACGAATCCCAGAAGATTTGATGCTTACTAAAGAGTATTGCGACAAAGTGGGTAAATATGAAAAAAAAGAGGTATTCTATTTATTAGATAATAGTCAAAATGAAAGATATGAATTTATAAAATGCCTATCTATGTACGATTATACAGAAAATGAGTTATATAATGTGGCAAAACATTTTTCAACGGATATAGAATGCTATTTAAGACAATTTGTGTTTGATAATACAAATACAAAGGTAGCTACTGATGATATAGAACTACGAGAAGTGTTATCACAGTATTTTCAAGAGTATAAAGTGCAAAAGCTTACGAATAAGATATTTCCATTTTTTGAGGAAATGGTTAATGAGTTTGCACTTGAACGACCATATAATAAGTTAAGACCTCGAAGTAGTATTGTTTCCCAGCTAGATAAGGAAAATTCTGAATTATTCTTTTTTGATGCCTTAGGAGTAGAATATTTATCTTATATAAAATGCAAATGTGATGAATATGGATTAATTATGGAATTATCAATAGGACATTGTGAGTTACCATCGATTACGATAAAGAATAAGGAATTTTTGCAGTATTTTGGCGGTAAACATAGAAAAATCGATGAACTGGATGAAGTAAAGCATAATAGCCAAATATATGATTATGAAAAATGCAAACTACCAATACACATATTTAGGGAATTAGAAATTATTGATAATGAGTTAAGAAATATACAAGCAATGCTGATACAGGAATCTATAGGTAAAGCAATAATTGTATCAGATCATGGAGCAAGTAGGTTGGCTGTAATAAGTGGTGAAGAAAATCCAGCGTTTGTAGAAATGGATGAGAAGGGAGAGCATAGTGGACGATGTTGTCCAGTTGATGATAATCCTAATATTAAATATGCTGCATATGAAGATGGGTATGCAGTTTTAGCTAACTATGAGAGATTTAAGGGTGGTAGAAAAGCAAATGTAGAAGTACATGGTGGTGCAACACTGGAAGAAGTGATAGTTCCTATTATTACATTAACTAAAAAACCATCTAATGTTGAGTATTGTTTTACTGAATCATTGATTATATTAAAGCAGAGAGAGATAGCAGCTCTTACGTTATATTGCAATGTTCCAATGAATAAGCCTAGATTATGTATAAATAATAAATTTTATGAGGGGGAATTTGTTGGAGATAAAAAACATGCAAAATTTTCTATGCCTGAAATAAAGAGAAGTAGAAAGTATACAGCAGATGTTTATGAGGGAGATAAAAATCTTTCAGTTACATTAGAGTTTACAATACAAAAGTCTACTGGTCAGGAAATAGATTTATTTGCATAGTGAGATGGAAGCCAAGGAGGATGATCGAATGGGTAGTAATGAAATTATTGATGAATCCATTGTAGAGAGATTAAGAGATTGTTTCGATCAAATGGTAGTATATAAAGATTTAAAGAAGAGTAATTTTATTTCATCTTTTAAATTACCATCGTTTATGAGAGATTGGGTACTCAAACGATTTCAGGATGATGATGGGGCGATTGAAGTCGAAGGTGCAACTGACTTTATTAAGGAGTTTATTCCAAAAAAAGAAGATTGGAAATCAATTAAAAATAGAATAGTAAATTATCAGGAACATGTGAAGTTTTTAGCAAAAATATCTATTGAAATTGATATTAAAACAGGAGACATTTCATTTTCACTTCCAGACTTTGGACTTAATTTTAAGGAAACAGTAATTCCACGAAATGTATGGGAAATGTATGGTGAATCGTTACTGAAAGCAGAAGAGAATTGGGGAATTGTTGAATTAGGATATCAGTTTCCGGAAGATAAAAAACCAGGGAAAATAAAATTAGTTAGTTTTAGAGATTTCTGTCCATATACTGTGGATTTGGATGATTTTAAATATGCACGAGAAGAATTTACATTAGACGAATGGATTGATATTATTTTGGGTGCGATTGATTATAATGCTTGTGGTTATGACAATAGAAATCAAAAGTTGGCTATGATAACAAGGTTATTACCATTTGTAGAGAAACGCTTGAATTTGATTGAATTAGCTCCAAAAGGAACAGGCAAATCTTATTTATTTGGACAGGTCAGTCGTTTTGGATGGCTATCATCTGGTGGAACAATGTCTAGAGCAAAAATGTTTTATGATATATCTAGAAGGCAAGAGGGACTGGTATTCGGACATGATTATGTAGCGTTAGATGAGGTTCAGACAATTAATTTTACAGATGTAGACGAAATGCGTGGAGCATTGAAAGGCTATATGGAAAATGGTAAATATACTGTAGGTAATCATGAGGGTGCAGCGGATTCTGGGATAATTCTATTGGGAAATATACCGGCAAGTAATATGAACGAGTATCAGAATATGTTTGCCGAGCTTCCAGTTGTTTTTCACGAAAGTGCATTAATAGATAGATTTCATGGATTTTTGAAGGGCTGGGAATTGCCTAGAATGACAGATGATTTGAAAATTTGCGGCTGGGCATTAAATTCTGAATATTTTACTACAGTTATGCACGAGCTTAGGGATGATCCTAGTTATAGAGCAGTAGTAGATGCTTTAGTTGAGGTTCCAGATAAAGCTGATACGAGAGATACTGAAGCAGTAAAGAGAATATCAACCGCATATTTAAAATTATTATATCCCAATGTGAGAAAACCAGAAGATATAACTGCTAGAGAATTTAATTTATTTTGTTTAAGACCAGCATTGGAAATGAGGGGAATAATAAAAATACAATTAGGAATTTTGGACCCTGAAGAGTTTGGAGGTAAATCTGTACCGCAGTTGTCAGTGAAAGATATTTATGAATAAAGAATGTGTGTCTTGTGGAAAGACAGGTTTGACTAAGAATATTATTGGAATAAATATGAAATTATTAGGTGAAAATATTGATAGTTTTTACTGTATTTCATGCTTAGCAGAATATCTTGATGTGGAAGAACAAGATATTTATGACAAAATAGAAGAATTTAAAGAACAAGGGTGTAAATTATTTGAATGATATGAAGAAGATTTATGCGGATCATGCAGCTACAACAAAATTATCATCTATGGCGCTAGAAGCAATGATGGAATTTTTAAGAGATGATTATAAAAATCCGTCAACTCTTTATTCCGATGCCAGTATATCTCGAAGAGCAATAGTAAATGCTAGAAATAGAATTGCAGAATGCATTGGTGCAAAGCCTTCGGAAATTATTTTTACATCTGGCGGAACAGAGTCTGACAATTGTGCAATAAAAAATATTGTGTTTAATAAATGCAATACTCGAAGAACAATAATAACAAGTCAGATTGAGCATCATGCAATTCTTAATTCTTGTAAAATTATGGAAGAATTAGGTTATAAAGTAGTATATTTGCCAGTAGATAATTATGGGGTAGTATCTATAGATTTGTTGAAAAGAGAAATTAATGATGATACGGCAATAGTGTCGATAATGTATGCAAATAACGAAATTGGCACAATTCAGCCAATTCGAGAAATTGCTCAGATTGCTCATAAGCATGGAGCATTATTTCATACAGATGCGGTACAGGCAATAGGGCATGTTAATATTAATGTAACTGAGCTTGAAATAGATATGTTATCAGCATCGGCACATAAGTTCAATGGACCTAAAGGAAGTGGATTTTTATATCTCCGTGATGGAGTAATTATGACTCCATTTATTTCAGGAGGAAGCCAAGAACACGGACTAAGAGCAGGAACAGAAAATGTTGCTGGAATAGTAGGAATGTCGGTTGCATTAAGAGAGAATACTGAGCAAATACATAGAAATTCACACTATTTATTTGAGCTAGAAACAACACTAATAAAAAGATTGCAAAGTTATAATTTAGATTTTATAAAAAATGGTTCAGAAGAAAAGATACCAGGTAATATTTCTCTTTCTTTTGCAAATGCAGAAGGAGAGATGATATTACATCGACTTGATTTAAAAGGTATTCAGATTGCAACTGGTTCTGCATGTGATTCTAAAAATACACAATTATCTCATGTGGTGAAAGCAATCGGAGTACCAGCAAAATATGCAAAAGGAACAATTCGTATCAGTTTTGGTATGGATAATACATGTGAGGATGCAATTTATATAGCAGATCAAATTGCTCATATATTTGTTAATAGAAAGTAGGTGGCTCTGTGATGGAAAACAAAGATGGCGAATTTAATATAGAAGATGAATTAGCATCAATTAAGCCGAGACGAAGTGATGATAACCCTATTCCTGCAAGAGTGACAAGGCAACGTGAGGAAAGTATAAAACGAGCTGCAATAGAGCATGAAAAAGATTATTATGCAGATAAAAAACCGAAGAAAACCAATACTCATCATACATTTAATAATCATAATAATGAGAATGATTGGTTTGATACAATTCATGAAAGTACAGAATCAGTACCTACATCATTAAGTGACTGTTTTCCTGTAATACCTACTAATGAAATATATTTACAATCTGGTGAAAAATGCTATTTTAAAGGGATTATACAGTTAGTAGAAACTAAAGTGCAGAAAGATTATATACATAAATCATTGGGACGTTCAACTCCAGGATTATTTAAAGGAAATCGGTGGGGGAGTAGTGTGTCTTGGCGAAAAGAAATTGGGGAACATACAGAGGCACAATACTTTACGGGAATCTTATATGTTACTAACAAACGTTCAATTTTTGTAGAGAAGACAAAGGGATATGATAAAAGACATACATCAATATCTGCAATTAATGAATTTTCGGATGGATTAGAAATACAGTATGGTTCAAAGACATTTGTTATAATTACAGAAGATGCAAAAAAGATATATGAGTTATATGATATGCTACATTGATTTATAACTAGTGGGAGAATGAAGAAGAGTTATTGAGAAAATAAGGATATAATATATAAATTAAGAAGGAGATATAGTTTGTGGATGATGAAAGTAAAGAGATAATCCATAAAAGTGTGCATAACTTTTTGCAGGAAGTAGCGAATGGAATGCAAGATATTCCAAAGGAATTTGAGGAAGATAAGAAATATCTTTTTGTTTTTTTGGATCATTTAGGATTTAGTAATAAGGTTTTAAAAGCAGCAGAGGATTATGGATGGAAAAGTTTTTGTGCTGATATGGGAATTCTCATAGACGATAATTTGAAGGGACTTTTATATAAATGTCAACAATGGAATACAAATGTTTCGTTGGTTAGAGTAAAGCGATTTTCAGATAGTATATGTTTATTTTGGGAAATTGGAGATTATGAGGAAGATAGAAAATATTATAATGCAGTAGAAATGTCACAACTTTTAGGTGAGGTGTTTTTTTTAATTGCAAGCATTCAAATGAATGCATCCATTCATAATGCATTATTTCGTGGCGGTATAGCTGTTGGTCACTATTTTGAATATAATGATATAACTGTATCAGATGCTTTAGTGCGTGCACATAACATTGAAAATTCTATAAAGATTCCTGTGGTGGGAATTGATGAAACCGTTTGGAATGAAGTGGGTGATGAAAATATACATAGCTGGTATCTTAATGAAAGATATTTAGCAAATTATTCAGGAAATGAATATATAGACTTTATAAATGTAGTTTTGAAAAATGAAATGGTATCAAAACTGAAATTAGAGGGAATGTATTTTAGCAATATGAAAGAGGCAATTCTTTCAAATTGGGAAGCTGCAAAATCTACGATTGCTGGTAATACAATGAATATCAGTCTAAAGAGAAAATATGAATGGTTATTTGACTATTATAATAAAAAATGTATTGAGAAAAACCAATTAAAATACATTATCGAAGATAAAGATATCGAAGTACTCAAGTCATTAAATAAATAGTTACGTACTCGCTATATTAGTATGGGGAATATTGTGGTGATTGTATGAATAAAGAAGAATGGTATAAGCAGCTATTTGAGAGACTGGCTAATTCCAAATTTCGTAGCAGTTTTCATTTGAAGCAGAAAGATATAGATTACATAAATGAAAAGGGAATGGATACTATTCGGCAACATGCAAAGGATTTTATTGCCAAGAGAGAAGCACCGGCAGTAATTCCTAACGATGGCAAACAGACACCGACGAAGGGACATCCTGTATTTATAGCTCAACACGCAACGGCAACATGCTGTAGAGAGTGTATCAGGAAATGGCATAAGATGCAGCCAGGCAGGAAATTAAGCCAGGTGCAGCAGGATTATCTCGTGGATGTAATTATGACATGGATACAGAAAGAAATGGATAAGCATGAGATTAAAGAACATTTTGATCATCGTAGATGATATAGAAGAATCTGTCAGATTCTATAAGGATTTATTTGGATTACAGGTCATTTTGAAACAGGAAGGTAATGTAATAATGTCCGAGGGACTGGTATTGCAGGATGTTAATGTATGGTATGTCAGTACCCCAATACCTACAACACCTCATAACAATATGACTGAGCTGTACTTTGAAGAAAATGATATGGAAGGTTTCATCAGGAAACTTGAATCCTATGATTTCTGTTTGAATTATGTTACTAAACTGACGAAACTTGAAGGAGGACAGAAGCTTGTGAGATTTTATGATCCGAGTGGAAACCTCATTGAGGTAAGAACTCCAGTAAATTACAATTAAAGTTGAATGGATTTGAGAAAGATATGCAGATATTTGTAGATGCAGATGCGTGTCCTGTAGTGGACATTGTTGAGGCAATTGCTAAAAAATATAATATTCCAGCCACATTGCTGTGTGACACGAACCATGTATTATATTCAGATTATAGTGAAGTAATTGTGGTTGGCGTTGGAGCAGATGCGGTAGATTATAAGTTGATCAGTATATGTCATAAGGGAGACATTGTGGTATCTCAGGATTATGGCGTTGCTGCAATGGCGCATGGAAAGGGTGCATATGCAATTCATCAATCCGGCAAGTGGTACACGGATGAGAATATTGACCGGATGCTTATGGAAAGACACCTTAATAAGAAAGCAAGACGAGGTTCGGCAAAGAATCATATTAAGGGGCGCACGATGTCCGGTGGACATCGGCTTTGCGCGGACCGGAGCGGAAGCGGAGACCCAAAGAAGATGACAAGCGTTTTGCACAGTCATTTGAGAAGCTTGTGCTGATGGTACAGGCGAAGGAAGGTGAGCAAAATGGGACTGTTTAAGAAGAAAAAAGCTCAACAGTCATATGATAAGGAAAACAAAAAGCCTGTAATCAAAGCAAGCATTTGTAATGGCGAGCAGGTAGCAGGCTTTAAGGATATACACACAGGTAAGATAGAAGAGGTAATGCTGATAAAAAGTCCGGCAGATCTCGAACATTTTAAGGCTATGTACGGAATAGATGAAGAGATAGTAAAGGAATACTGATTATGAATATATAGATATTTGGGACTAAGAAATGTAATGATACTAAGAAGGCGGAGCGTTTTTTCAAGGAGCGTGGCATCAAGTATCAGTTCATTGATATGAAAGAAAAAGGGTGAGTGTCGTCCGGTGGACGACATGCTACGAACCGACCGAGCCGGGAGGCGAGACTGAGCAAAGGAGAATTTAATTCTGTTGCTCAGTTCAATGGTGGCTTGGATAATATAATTAACTGGGATGGCAAAGACAAAGATTTGCTTGCACTCATTAAATATACTGCTGATGAGGGTGCACGAAGTCCAGTGGACTTCGGTTCTGCACCGACCGAAGCGGAGCGTAGAAAGCTGGAAAAAGTGCTTGAGAATCCGCAGGTAATTAAAACTCCGGTAGTAAGGAATGGAAATCAGTCCACACTTGGTTATCAGCCGGATATCTGGAAAGGATGGAACTGATGTACATAATAAAGACAGTTAAAGGTGATATAACAAAAATTACAGATGTGCAGGCAATCGTTAATGCAGCAAATAATTCTCTATTGGGAGGTGGCGGAGTTGATGGTGCCATTCATCGTGCAGCAGGACCGGAGCTTTTAGCCGAGTGCAGAACACTTCATGGATGCGAGACAGGAGAGGCAAAGCTCACAAAGGCATATAATCTGCCATGTGATTATGTAATTCATACTGTTGGACCGGTATGGAATGGTGGCAGGAATAAAGAGGAAGAACTTCTTGCAAACTGCTATTTTAATTCTATGAAGCTGGCAATGGAGAATGGAATCAGAACAATCGCATTCCCATCTATATCGACAGGTGTGTACAGTTTTCCGGTAGAGCTGGCAGCGAAAGTTGCAGTTCATACAGTTAATAGATGTCTGCAGGATAATCCAGACAGCTTTGATGTGGTGGAATGGGTGCTGTTTGATGCACATACTGAGGCGGTATATGAAGCTGAGGTTGATAAGCTGTATAAAATGGGATAATAAAAGAGTAAAACTATGACACATAAAATAAAATAAGGAGAACAAGGTATGAGCAAAGTTGAAATTACAGGCATATTTGATGATGTGCTTGGAATGATTCATTCGGCAAAACAGAGAGCTGAGTATCAGGTTAATTCTACAATTATTGATTTATATTGGTCTATTGGTGAATATGTTTCAAAACAAATTGATGTAAATGGTTGGGGCAAGTCTACTGTGAAAGCTTTGTCTGAATATATATTGAGTAAAGAACCCGGAATTAGAGGATATTCATCACAAAATATTTGGAGAATGAAACAGTTTTATGAAACTTACAGGGATAAACCAGAACTCTCAAAGCTATTGAGAGAAAATACGTGGTCTAATAATTTGCATATTATTTCTAAAACAAAAAGCTATGAAGAAAAAGAATTTTATCTAAAACTTGCGTCAAAGGAAAAATATAAGGCAAAAGAATTGGCGAGACAGATTGATAGTGGATATTATGAGAGGTTGCTTTTATCTAATGGAAAAGCCCCATCTGCAATCGAAAGTAAAGATATGACAGGCGTTCTTAGGGATATGTATATGTTAGAGTTTCTTGATTTGCCAGAACCATATAAAGAATATGACTTAAAGAAAGCAATTTTGAAAAATATGAAAAA
>JABLTO010015391.1_pt1 | contig 24712 bp, 26 predicted proteins | sample 7160091 | NCBI WGS metagenome assembly JABLTO01 (sample SAMN14651225, study PRJNA627086) | human gut metagenome | isolation source: feces | host: Homo sapiens
ATTTTTTATTGCTTTTTTTCGTATTCTTTGAATTGCATTGTCTATAGACTTTACAGGAGTATCTAGTTTTGTCGCAATATCTACATAGCTTTCACCTTGTAAATATCTGCTTAGTACTTGTTTTTCAAAACTGCTTAAGTTTTTATCTATAGCATTTTCAACTGATTCATAGTATTCTTTTTTTGTTATTGTATCTAAGGGATCTTCTGCCGTTCTACTATTAAAGATTTCTATAAGCTCTGTATCTTCGTCATTATCATATGCAGAATTATTTAATGATAAATATGAATTTAATGGTAAGTGCTTTTGTCTATTTGATGTTTTTATTGCAGTAATTAATTGTCTTTCTATGCACATATTTGCAAATGATTTAAAACTATTTTGTTTATCATTACTATAGCTTTTTACTGCTTTATATAAACCTATCATTCCTTCTTGTACTATATCTTCTTTTTCTGCACCTATTATAAAATATTTGCTTACTTTCATATTTACAAGCTCTTTGTATTTTTCAAGCAAAAATTCTAGTGCGTGCTTATCTCCAGATTTAGATTTGTTAACTAATTCCTCATCTGATATATTCTTATATAGATTACAAGAATAAAACACACTATTTTTATCCATAATCTCTAATGTACCTCCTGCATGTAATTCTATTCGATTATATTCAACAAATCCCCCTGTGTCAAGAGATATTATTTGAATTTTGTATATTTTTATATTATAATCCTAAAATAGATTGGAGTTGATTTTATGGCATTTGATGGAATTGTAACAAAAAGTATAATAACAGAACTAAAAAATACTATTATAGATGGTAAAATTAATAAAGTTTTTGAACCAAATAAAAATGAAATTATATTAGGAATATATGCTGGTGGGAAAAATTATGCTTTAAATATTTGCATTGAATCTTCTAATTGTAGAATGCACCTTACTACTCACGGTAAGCCTAACCCTCATAATGCTTTAAACTTTTGTATGCTGCTTCGAAAGCATATAATTGGATATAAAATAAAAAATATTTATTCAATAGGATTAGAAAGAATAGTATATTTAGAATTAGAAGGATATAACGAATTTAATGATTTAACAAAGAAAACTTTAATAGTTGAATTAATGGGAAAACATAGCAATGTTATTCTTGTAAATGATACTAATTTTATTATAGATTCAATTAGACATTTAGATACAACTTCTCATTCAAATAGAGATATTTTGCCAGCTCATGAGTATGTTTTACCTCAAACCAATAAATTAAATTTTTTAGATGTTAAACAATTTAATGAATTTTATGAAAAAATTGCGGGTAAAGAAAATGCTATTGATAAAGCAGTATGTTCAACATATACAGGCTTTAGTATGAGCTTTGTTCAAAGTGCTTTGAAAAGATTTAATATTAAAAATGATAATTTTGAAAGTAATAATCTAGTTGAACTTTATAAATATTTTAAAGAATTATTAAATTATATAGACAATGTTACAGGAGAAATCTTAGATTTAAGTACCTCTCTTAATAAAACTAAAATTGATTTTGTTCCATGCCTAAAAATTTCGTATAATAATCAAGATACTTTAATTGAGCCGAAACAAACAAGTTTAGATTTTAACTTTTTTATTGATGATTTTTATTACAACAAAGAACAAAAAGAGCAATTTAATTCAAAAAGAAACAATATTTTAAAAGTAATATTAGTATATTTAAAAAAATATCAAAAACGTCTGCAAAACATTAATAAAAAGCTAAAAGAATGTGAAAACAAAGAAACTTATCAATTATATGGTGAACTTATTACTTCTAATCTATATAGAATAAAAAATACAAACGAAGATAAAATTCAATTAGAAAATTATTATGATAACAATAATTTAATTACTATTCCTTTAGATAAAAAATACTCTGTTGCAAATAATGCAAAAAGATATTTTAAGAAATATAATAAATTAAAAAATGCACTAGAAATATGTGCAATTCAAAAAAAAGAAACAGAACTTGAATTAGATTATATAGAAAGTGTTGTATATGAACTAGAAAGCTCAACTACTTTAGCAGATTTAGAACAAATTTATGCAGAAATATCTGAAAGTTCTATTTTTAAAGATTCTTTTAATAAACAAAAAAATAATAAAAAGAAACAAAATGTTCCAAGTTCTATTCAGCCAGTACAACTAAATATAGATGGTTTTACAGTTTATGTTGGAAAAAATAATATTTGTAATGATTATTTAACAACAAAGCTTGCAAATAAAAACGACTTATGGTTCCATACAAAAGATATTCATGGAAGCCATATTGTTTTAAACTTAGAAAATAAAACGCCTAATAATGAAATAATACAAAAATGTGCAGAACTTGCAGCATACCACAGCAAAGCAAAGTTATCTTCTAATGTACCTGTAGATTACTGCTACATAAAATATGTAAAAAAGCCTAGTAAATCTAAAGCAGGAATGGTAATTTACACCCACAACAAAACTCTATTTGTAAATCCGAAAAAATATTAATTGGTTAAATACTAAAAATATATTTGTTTTTTCTGGTCGCCCCTACAAAAAAATAATAAGCAAATATATTTTTGTCAATAATATGAAATTCTTTTCACTTTTTATTTGCTAAAAATTGACTTTTTTACCAAATAAGAGTATAATATAGGTTATGAGAGAAAAATTTAAGGAGGTACGTTATGATAGATAAAACTTTCGTATTTGGTCACCAAAAACCTGATACAGATTCTATTGCTTCAGCTATATCAATGGCTAACTTAAGAAACGAATTAGGAGAAAATGCTGAATGCTTTAGATTAGGTAATGTTAATAAAGAAACTGCATTTGCTTTAAAAAGCTTTGGAGTTGAAACACCTACTTTATTAAAAGAAGTTGAAGAAAAATCAAATGTAATTATGGTAGATTCTAACGAATTTGCTCAAAGTGTTAAAGGAATTGAAAATGCAAATATAAAAATGGTAGTTGATCACCACAGAATTAATTTACAAACAAATGACCCTTTATACTACGTTGCAGAACCTGTTGGATGTACTTCTACAATAATTTACAAATTATATAAACAAAACGATGTAGAAATAACACCAAAAATGGCCGGAATTATGCTTAGTGCTATTATATCTGATACATTATTATTCAAATCTCCAACATGTACAGAAGAAGATAAAAAAATAGCTCAAAAGCTTGCAGATATAGCAGGTGTAGACATGTATGAATATGGTCAAAATATGTTAAAAGCAGGTACAGATATAAGTGATTATACTGCTGACGAAGTTATAAATATAGATTGTAAACCTTTCGAAGGAAATGGAGTTAACTTTAAAATTTCACAAGTTAATAGTGCAGATGTTAATGATGTTTTCAAAAGAAAAGCTGATTTTGAAGAAGCTATTAACAAAGATATTAAAGAAAACAATTTAGGTTTATATGTATTTGTTGTTACAGACATTTTAAATGCAAATTCAAAAATCATCGCTTTAGGAGATAAAACAGATGTTGTAGAAAAAGCATTTGGTGTTGAATTAGATAATAATACAGCTTTATTAGAAGGTGTAGTTTCTAGAAAAAAACAAGTATTACCTAAAATATTAGAAAATATTTAGACCAAATATAAAAAAATTCGCAATGTTTAATTGCGAATTTTTTTATTTGCAAAATCTATGTTTTCCTATTGTTACGGTGTGTGGCCTTGACCATATCCATTTATTTGTTGCAGTAGCAGGATTAAAATAATATATTGAACCATAGCTTGGGTCCCAACCATTTATGGCATCTTGTGCTGCTTTTTTTGCAGTACTATCAGGATTCATATTTATTTGACCATCACTTACTGCATCAAATGCACCTTTTTGATATACAACACCAGCTATAGTATTAGGAAAAGAACTGCTTTTTACTCTATTCATTACAACTGCTCCAACTGCAACTTGCCCAGTGTATGGCTCTCCCCTTGATTCTCCGTAAATAACTTTTGCAAGCAAGGTTACATTTGATGAATTACTACTAGTTGATGATGAACTTGAAGATGAAGAACTATATATTCCCATTGCTTCTAAAGTTTTTTTACCTGCAATTCCATCTACTGTTAGTCCATTTTTCTTTTGAAATTTTTTTACTGCTGTAACCGTTTGACTACCATAAATTCCATCTACACTTCCGCTATAATAGCCCCATCTTTTAAGTTTTGTTTGAATCTGTGTAACTTCACTTCCTCTAGAACCATATTTAGATAAAGCTTCTACCTCATTATTTGTAAAAAATATATTGTATATTAGAAATACTCCCATTAAAGAAATTAATAATACAAATAAATTCTTTTTATTTATTATTTTTTTCATAATAAAAACACCACTTCTTAAATAAATTTTAATTTTATTATTTCCAAAAATGGTGTTTTTTATTATTTTTTTAAAAAATTCCTATTATATTTTCGTTTTCATCTATATTAATATTGTTTGCAGCTGGTTTGTTTGGAAGTCCTGGCATTGTTAATATTTTTCCTGCTAGAACAACAACAAACTCTGCTCCAGCATTTAGTTCTACATTTCTTATATTAATTTCAAATGGTTCATCACATTTTAAATTTTTAGCATCATCTGAAAATGAGTATTGTGTTTTTGCTATACATATTGGTAAGTCTTCATATCCCATTTCTTCTATTTTTTCTATGTTTTTCTCTGCTTCTTCTGTGTATTTTATCTCTTTTGCTCCATAAATATTCTTACATACCTTTTCAATTTTTGTTTTTATATCATCTTCTAATTCATAAGCATAGTTTAACTTTTTATTATTTTGTGAAAGTTTATCAATTTTCTTAGCAATATCTATTGCTCCTTCTCCACCTTTTTTCCAACTTTCTACTAAACTATATTCTATATTATTTTTGTTTAATATATCTTCCAATAATTGTAATTCTTTAGAATTATCTTTATCGTTTTTATTTATTGCAACTATTGTATTTACATTAAATTTATTTCTAAGATTATCTATATGTTTTAATAAATTATGTGTTCCTTCTATTATAGCTTGTTCATTTTCTTCATATATATCTTCTTTTTGAACTCCACCATGGTATTTTAAGGCTTTAAGTGTTGCAACTAGAACAACTACGTCTGGCTTTATTTCTGCTTTTCTGCATTTTATATCCAAGAATTTTTCCGCTCCTAAATCTGCTCCAAAACCTGCTTCTGTTATGCAGTAATCTCCAATTTTTAATGCCATTTTTGTTGCTATAATTGAGCTACATCCATGTGCAATATTTGCAAATGGTCCTCCATGTATAAATGCTGGTGTTCCTTCAAGTGTTTGTACTAAATTTGGTTTTATAGCATCTTTTAATAAAACTGCCATTGCTCCTTCTGCTTGTAATTCTCTTGCAAAAATTGGATCATTTTCTTTATTGTAACCTATAATAATATTTCCTAGCATAGTTTTTAATTCTGCAATATTAGAAGCTAAACAAAGAATTGCCATTATTTCTGAAGCTGGTGTAATTTGAAATTCATCTTCTCTTTTTATTATTTCTTCTTTTTCTGAAAGACCTATTTCAACTTTTCTTAAACTTCTATCATTTAAATCTAAGCATCTTTTCCAAGTAACTTTTTCTATTTCTAATTCGTTTCCCTGGTATATGTGATTATCTATTAAGCTTGCAAGTAAATTATTTGCTGATGTTATCGCATGCATATCTCCTGTAAAATGTAGGTTTATATCTTCCATTGGAACAACTTGTGAGTAACCTCCTCCTGTTGCTCCACCTTTCATACCAAATACTGGACCTAAAGATGGTTCTCTTAAAGATAAAATTGCATTTTTTCCAATTTTATTTAGTCCATCTGCAATTCCAATAGACATTGTTGTTTTTCCCTCTCCATATGGAGTTGGACTTATAGCTGTTACTAAAACTAATTTTCCGTTTTTATTTTTTTCTAATTCCTTAAATATTTTATTAGAAATTTTTGCCTTATATTTTCCGTAAGTTTCTATGTTATCTTTTTTTATTTTTAGTTTCTTAGCAAGTTCACATATATCTTGTGGCTCTATACTATTTGCTATTTCTATATCTGTCATTGGAATTACCTCCTATAATTAAAATATTAGTCCTGCAACTATTCCTATTAATGCTCCTACAAACACTTGCAAAGGTGTGTGGCCTAATGCTTCTAATAATTTTTCATGTACTTCTATATTAGAAAGACCTGGAGTTTGAACAATTTTATTTAAAACACTAGCTTGCTTTCCAGCTGCTCTGCGAACTCCTGCTGCATCGTACATTACAACCATTGCAAAAACAACAGATAATGCAAATATTGGTGAATCTACTCCCTCGCTTTTTCCTATAAGTGTTGCAATAGATGTAACAACCGCTGAATGAGAGCTTGGCATTCCACCTGCTCCCATTATTCTTTTAAAATTAAATTTTTTAGTTTCTACTAAATCCCAAATAACCTTAAATGCTTGTATTCCAAGCCATAATAAGAATGGTATGTATATATATTTGTTTGTAAAAAATAATTGTAAGTTATTCATATATTCCCCTTAATTTTCAAAATTTTCTTCTTTTATTTCATCTCCATTTTTTATTAAAATAGAGATTTTCTTCTCAGCTTTTTCTAAAATTTCATTACATTTTTTTGAAATTTTAATTCCCTCTTCAAACTTATCTACAGATTGTTCTAATGAAAGCTCTCCATTTTCCAATTCATTTGCAATTTGTTCTAATGCTTTCATTGCATCTTCAAAATTCATATCTTCTTCTTTCATTTTCTTTTCTCCTATTTTTATTTTTTCGGGCGGACAGAGGCGTCCGCCCCTACAACGTTTTTTCAATATTATTTATATAAATTTTATAAATATTTCTTGACTTCTCACATATAAATAAACTATAATAAGTATAGGAAATGACAAATCCACAAACGTGGTTTTGCCGAGAATATATGAAAACTCACATCAACTCGTCAAAGTTACAGATGTGAGTCTTTTTTATTTATGTAGTTGCTTATCGACCCAGTTCTTATAAAGAACTGCTGCTAAGGCAACGTTTAATGCTAAAGAAAACATTAAAGATAATATAAAAACAAGTATCACTTTAACCATAAACATCACCACCTCTCCTACGAAAATTCGTATAAATTGGTGGCAAAACCACATCTGTTTCTTATATCATTTCCTATAATAGTTATTCTACAATATAATTTTTAATTTGTCTATAAAATCGTTGAATTTCAAAATGTTATTTTAGGCACGAAGCTCCGTGTCCCTACAACATTTGACATTAATTTTATAACATTGTTTGTTTCGGGTCGCCCTAAGGACGCCGACCCCTACATCGTTTGACATTAATCGTTTGTTTATTTTAATTATAAAAAATTATAATACTGTATTAATTGTATTTGTATTTTTTTCATTATCATTTTTATAATTTTCTTCATAATATTTATAACCTGAAACACCTGCTATTGCAATTAATATTAATATTGTTATAACAACTATTATTATATTTGCTTTTTCTACTGGTTTGCTCATTTTTTATCTCCTTTTAAATTATTTTAGCTTTTGTTGTTCCTTCATATAATTTTATATTTACTTCGTCTCCGATATTCAATTCTTTTTTACTTTTTATTATTTTTCCGTTTTTCTCCATAATAGAATATCCTCTTGATAGTGTTTTTAATGGACTTAAAGCATCTATTTTTTCTACCACATTTTGAAATTCGGAACGTTTTTGCATTATTTTTAGTTTAAACTTATTCTCTATATTTTTTGTTTGTGTATCAACATGCAAATAACTTTCATTTATTCTTTGTAACGGTTCTTTAAACACTCTTCTTGTCATACATTTTTCGTATTTTAGTCTTTTATATTCTACTTGTTTTTTTAATGCTACCTTATATCTATTATTATATGAGCTTAGTTTTATTTTTAGTTCATCTATATCTGGTACTGCAAGTTCTGCCGCTGCAGATGGTGTTGGTGCTCTTAAGTCTGCAACAAAATCTGAAATTGAGAAATCTGTTTCATGTCCTACTGCAGATATAACTGGTAATTCTGAATTGTAAATTGCTCTTGCTACAATTTCTTCATTAAATGGCCATAAATCTTCTAATGAACCTCCTCCTCTAGCTACAATTATAATATCTGCTAAATTTCTCTCGTTCATTAAATTTATAGCATCAGCAATTTTCTTACTTGCTCCTTCTCCTTGAACAGGAACAGGCAATAATTTTATATATACATTTGGATTTCTACGAGTAGATACATTTATTATATCTCGTATTACAGAACCTGTTTCAGAGGTTAATACACCTATTCTTTTTGAATATAATGGTATTTTCTTTTTGTGAGATTCTGCAAATAAGCCTTCTTCATTTAGCTTTGCTTTTAATTTTTCGTATTCTTTGTATAAATCTCCTATACCTTCTTGTTGCATTGCTTTACAGTATATTTGATAAACTCCATCTCTTTCAAAAACAGAAACTGTTCCTAAAACAATAACACTCATTCCATCTTTTGGAACAAAATTCAAATGTGGTGTATAGCTTTTAAACATTATACATTTTATTAATGAATTATTGTCTTTTAATGTAAAATACATATGTCCTGTATAGTGATGTTTGAAATTAGATATTTCACCTTTAATTAATACATTGTTTAAATATTCATCTTGATCAACTTTATTTTTTATGTATTTATTAAGCTGACTTACGCTTATTGGCTCTGGCTTCATTTGTTCCTCCACAATTATTCTTTAACTATGTTTGCTAAAACTCCATTTACAAATGATGAAGATTTATCTTCTCCATATTTTTTTGCAAGTTCTACTGCTTCATTAATTGCAACTTTAAATGGAGTTTCTGTATATAAAATTTCGTATATAGCTACTTTTAGTATAGCAATTTCAACTTTTGAAACTCTACTTAAATTCCAATCTTTTTTTAAATTGCTAGATATTTTTTCTTCTATTTCTTTGTTATTCTCTATAATTCCATTAGCCATGCTTTTTAAATATTTTTCTACGTTGTTGTCTCCATTGTTATTATTTTCAACAAATAATTCAACTGTTTCGGCATCATATTGTTTTTGAATTTCTAAACTATATATTAATTTGAAAGCTAGTTCTCTTTTAGATGATCTGTCCATTTTTACCTCTCTTTACATTCTATCTATAAAATTTTTTAATTTTTCTTTTACTTCATATTTATTCTTTTGAATATAATTTCCTCCAAACATTCCAATACAAATTAATATAATTCCAACTATTAATTTATATAGGCCTGTACATAAAATTAATATTGCAACAATTGCTCCAATTATTGCTCCTCCAAATTCTGACATAAAGTTCTTAAAACCATCCATTTTTTGTACCTCCATTTGTTTTTATAGCAATATACGGACAATGCTTTACATTGCCCATACATTTTTTAAATAACTATTTTAGTTCTTGTTTATCTTCAGAAGCTATGTTTCTTATTTTTATATTTACTTCTTTAACTTCTAAATCTGCTGTTTTCTTAATTGCTTCTTTAATTCTGTTTTGTAAATTAACAGATAAATCTTTTATTACGGCATTAGGTCTTACAAATAATTCTACAAAAACTCTTAAATTACTTTCTTTATCTAAAACAACTCTTGTTGTAACATTTTCAGTACTTTCAAATCCTTTTGCAACACTATTTACAATGTTAACTAATGTTTCTCTTGATACTACTAATTTTCCGTTATCATTTTCAAGTAACACTCCATTTCCGCTTTTAACAGAATCTTTGCTAGATGAACTAAAAAATATGCATTTTATTGCTAAAAGAATAAATACTACAGAAATTCCTAATAAAATATTGCTATATGTGCTATTATTAAGTATTCTATTTGCAAATGTATTTATTGTTCCTAAATGTAACCATCCAAAAACTAATAGGCAATTTACAACAGAAATTACTATCATTACTATTGAAAATATTACTAAAGATATTTTTTCTAAAAATTTCATATTTGTTTCCTCCATCATCTTTTGTTAATTATTGTTCTTTATTTTCTTCTACTTCTGGTGAATTTTCTTTTTCGTCATCATCTGAAGTGTGAACACCTTGAACATGTACATTTACTTCTAATACTTTTAATCCTGTCATATTTTCTACGGCTTTTTTAACTCTATTTTGAATTTCAAAGGCTATATCTGGAATTCTTGTACCGTATTCTACTATGATATTTACATCAATTTTTGTTTCTTTTTCTCCAACTTCAACTTTAATACCTTTGCTAAAATTTTTCTTTCCACTTAAAACTTCTGTTATTCCTCCTGCAAAGCCACCTGCCATTGAAGATACACCTTCAACTTCTGATACAGCTTTTCCAGCTATTATAGAAACAACGTCATCAGAAATTTTTATTGTATTTTCAGCTGTTTCACTTTCTAAAACTTCATTTAATTCTTCTTTATTATTATTTTCTTCCATAATAATACCTCCTAAAATTTTATTTTTCATAAGTTAAATTTTTTCGTATTTATAGTATATCAATATTTTCTAATATTTACAACAATCTGTATGTTTTTTATATATTTTTTTTAAGTTATGTGGTGTTATTACTAAATCTATTCCTTTTTCACTTACTTGTGTATATACTTCTGTTAAAAAATCTTTTAAGTTGTCATTTAGCGGAGATCTGCCTTTTTCTTTTTCCCAGTATTCTAGTTGCGAACTTCTTTTCCAATTTTTACCGTTATATACCAGTCCTGCAGCTAATGTATCGCATACCATTTCTACTGTATATTTATATGGCATTATTGGTCTTGGAATTTTTGACCTTGGGTCGTTCCAATATTCTGGATGATGTTTATTTCTACCTTTATGATGTAGCCAGGCTTTAGAATAGCCATTTGCCTTTTTTGCTGCAACTATTGGACTGCTTGTTCCTTGATAATATTTTACAGACTCCCAAAATTCTGTTGGTGAAAATTTTGATAAATCATGAACTAATCCTCTAAACGGTATTCCTGCTTTGCAACATAATTTAAAAACAACCCATTTGTGAGTACATACTGTATTTAAATGTTTAAATATATTTATTACTACCATGTATTCCCCTTTTCTATTTATTCAAATTTTTTTCCTACTTCTAGTTTGTTTCCTCTTAGAAAATCACACACATTCATTCTTTTTGAATTTTCTGGTTGAATAATATTTATTTTTAATGCTCCGTCTTTTGTTTTTACATATAAACCTTGTTTTTCATTTGAAATTAAAATTGTTCCTGCATCTTCGTTTTTATTTTCAAAGCTATTTTCTTCGGCTATTTCAACAGACCAAAACTTATATTTTTTTCCATCTAAAAATGCATATGTTCCCATTATAGGATTTAGTCCTCTAGTTAAATTTTTAATTTCTAACGATGTTTTTTCTTGCCAATTTATTTTAGATAGTTCTTTATTAAGCATTGGAGCCATTGTAAATTTATCTCCTTGTTTTGTTCTTGTTATAGTTCCATCTTCAATTTTATTTAAAGTTTTTACTAAAACTTTTCCTCCAATAATAGATAGCTTATCCCACAACTCACCTGTTGTTTCATTTTTATCTATATCAACTTTTTCGCAAATTAAAATGTCTCCTGTATCCATACCTTCATCCATTTGCATTGTTGTTACTCCGGTTTTACTATCTCCATTTATTACAGCCCATTGAATTGGAGCTGCACCTCTATATTTAGGAAGAATAGATGCATGCACATTTACGCAACCATATTTAGGTATATCTAAAATTTCTTTTGGAAGAATTTTTCCATATGCTACAACACAAATAACATCTGGGTTTAATTCTTTTATTTTTTCAATAAATTCTGTGTTTTTCTTTACTTTTTCAGGTTGATAAATTTCTAAGTTTTTTTCAAGTGCAAATTCTTTAACTGGTGAATAGCACATTTTCATACCTCTGCCTTTAGGTTTATCTGGATTTGTAACAACACCTATAATTTCTTCTCCTACCTCATAAATGCTTTTTAATGATTCTGCAGCAAAATCTGGTGTACCCATAAATAAGATTTTCAAAATAATTCCTCCTAATTAGTTAATGTTTTTATATTATCCAAGAAACAAATAATTTGTCACCTTATGTCATCAAAAAATTTCATTATAATTATGTATGTGTATATTTACTTTGTTTATATCAAGAATTTATATTGCGGGTCGTCGAGGACGCCGACCCCTACAACATCTGACATCAATTCTTTATAATATATTAATATTCTAATTTTCTGGTTCAACGTATTGTAAGGTTCCTGGTATTATTTTTGTAACAAACACTATTCCGTTCAAATGGTCCACTTCATGGCTTATTGCTTGTGCTAGTAGTCCTTTTGCTTTTAATTTGAATTTTTTGCCTTCTCTATCTAAAGCTTCTACTTCTACTTCTTTTGGTCTTATTATTTTTGCAAATTGATTTGGAAAACTTAAACATCCTTCTTCGCATTCTTGTTCTCCTTTTTCCTTTTTTATAACAGGATTTATAAATACTATTGGACCATTATCATCGTATAAGTCTATTACTACAACTCTTTTTAATACTCCAACTTGTTGTGCTGCAAGCCCTACTCCATTTAGATGATGCATAGTTTCTATCATATCATCTATTAAAATTTGGATTCTTTCATCTATATTTTCTACTTCTCTTGCATTTTTTTTAAGTATTTCGTCTCCTTCTGTTCTAATATTTCTTATTGCCATTTTATTTGCCCCCTTATGATAAATTATTTGGATTTATATCTACAATTACCCTTGTGTTTTTATAATTTTGTGCATAATATTTATTTAAAAGTTCGTTTATATTTTTAATAATCTCTTCTGTAACCCTTGTTTTTAGTATCATTCGCCATCTATACCTGTTTTTTATTTTATCTATTGGTGCTGGCATTGGTTTTAACAATATTCCCTCTATATTGTATTTTTTTAAATTCTCATATAAAAATTTTGACACTTCAACTACTTCTTTGTAAATATTACCATTTATTCCGAACATTATTATATCGCAAAATGGCGGATATTTCAACATTTCTCTTAAATGAATTTCAGCATTATAAAATAAATTGTAATCTTGTTTTTGTGCATATTGTACACAAAAGTTATCTGGATTATAGGTTTGAATTATAACATTTCCTGGAAGTTTTTCTCTACCAGCTCTTCCGGCTACTTGTACAAGTAAATCAAACGTTGTTTCACTTGCTTTGTAATTATCTATATTTAAACTGCTATCTGCTGCAATTACTCCTACCAAGGTTACTTTTGGAAAATGATGACCTTTAACTACCATTTGTGTTCCAATTAAAATATCTATATTTTCTTCTTTAAACTTGTTAATAATTAATTCATGTGAATTTTTTTTTGTTACTGTATCTACATCCATTCTAATTGTTGTTGCTTCTGGAAAATATTTTTTTACTTGTTCTTCTAGCTTTTGTGTTCCAGTTCCAAAGTATCTTACTTTTTCACTTTTACACTCTGGGCAAACTTTTATAATATTTTCTGTGTGTCCGCAATAATGGCATTTTAGCATATTTTCTTTTCTATGATATGTTAGACTAATATTGCAATTTGGACATTTTGCAACATATCCGCAATCTCTACACATTATAAAAGTCGAAAAACCTCTTCTGTTTAAAAATAAAATTGTTTGTTTTTTATTTTTTATATTTTCTTGAATTAAGTAGTATAATCTTCTACTTAGCATACTTCTGTTGCCCTCTGCTAGTTCATTTCGTAAATCTACTATTTCTACATTTGGCAAATTAGAATTGTTTGCTCTTTTGGTTAGTTCTATTAGAGTAATTTCTTTTTGTTTTGCTTTGTAATATATATCAACAGATGGTGTTGCACTGCCTAATACAAGCGGAATGTTATTTTGTTTTGCTATAATTTTAGATATATCTTTTGCATTATATCTTGGATTCATTTCAGATTTATATGAGTCATCGTGTTCCTCATCTATTATAATTATTCCCAAATTTTTAATAGGAGCAAATATAGCAGACCTTGCACCTATTACAATTTTAGCATCTCCATTTTTTATTTTATTCCATTGGTCATAACGTTCTCCAACAGATAATTTACTATGAAGTACAGCTATTGTTTCCTCTCCAAATCTTGCTATAAATCTATCTACCATTTGTGGAGTTAAGCTTATTTCTGGAACTAGCACTATTGCCGTTTTTTCTTGTTTTAATACATTTTCAATTAATTGCATATATACTTCTGTTTTTCCTGAACCAGTTACACCGTATATTAGAAATTCATTAAATTTATGTTCTATAATGCTTTTATTTATGGTATTAAAAGCTAACTGTTGTTCTTCTGTTAATTTTCTTTTTTCATCTCTTTGTATATTTTTATGTATGAATGGATTTCTTTCAACTTCCTTTGCAACAATTTCTACAAAGCCATTTTTTTCTAGTGTTTTTACTATTGCTCTACTGGCTTCTGTAAACATTTCTATATCTGAAACTGTTGCTTCTTCATTTTCTTCTAAAAATTTTAATACTCGTATTTGCTTTTCAGATTTTATTATTTTATTTTCAATAGCATTTTCAATTTCATCTGTTTCTTTTGCTAAATATACGAAATTAATTAGCTTTTCTTTTGTTCTGTTTTCTAATTCTTTAGTTGCCGTACCCGGTGGCAACATAGTTTTTAAACAATCTGATATATTACAAAAGTATCTATTAGACATACATTTTGCAAGTTCAATGTTTTCTTTTGAAAATGCTTTTTCTTCGAATTTTACTATATCTTTTATTTTGTACTCTGAACTTTGTTTTATATTTATTACAAATCCATCCTCAAGTTTTTTTCCATTTCCAAATGGAACTAATACTCTTGAACCAATTTTTATTTTATCTGCTAATTCTTCTGGAATATTGTAATCAAATACTCTATTTAACGTTTTTACTATACTATTAATTATTATTTCAGCTACCATTTTTATCTCCTATAATTTTGTATAGTATATCAAATATATGTTTTTTTGACAAGAAAAAGAGAGCTTCAATTTTGAAACTCTCCCTGGCAAATATTATTACAAATATTCTGGCATATGTTTTCTGATATAATCTATATCTCTATTATGTCTATTGCCATAATAGGAATTAATTACTCTCTGTTCATATTTATATTTTTTATACGACTCTATTCTATTTTTTTGAAGATCTCTTGCTTTTATTAACCTTTCATCATTATTTATAAAATTTTCACAAACTTTATATATCTTTTGATCATAAATTGAATGTTCAATTCCTCCTATTTTCAATTTTCTTTTAACATCACCAAAATTTTCTCTAGTAAGGCTTTCAATAGCCTCTTTAAAGAATAATGCTGGTTGTTTTATTTCTTTTTTATTCAAAGCTTCATCTAATGCTTCAAATAATTCCTCTTGTTCAAAATTATAACATTTTATAATTTTTTCACCTTCAGTTAAAATAATAGATTCTCCAAGTGCGTATAGCCTCCGTGTTGCTTTCTCTGCCATAAAAAATCCTCCTTTTAGGTCATTAATGTTTTTATTATAGCACATTTTTATGAATTTTTCAAAAAATTTTTATTTTCATTTTTTATTCAACTTCTTCTGCATTTACTGTGATTCCAGAACCTAAGTATTTTGTTCTTTTTTTTGATTTATTTTGGCGGGTCGCCCAAAGAACGACGACCCCCTACATCGTTTGATGTTAATTTATTCTAAATATTATATTTCTTTTTTAATATTTTTTATTAATACAATATTCTAAATATTTCTGCTACACTCCAAGCTTGTGCTATAGCTCCTTTGGGAAGTTGTGGTCTTTTTGAATCGTATAACTCTGATATACTTCCTATACATCCCTCATCTTCTATCATTTTTTTTGCTACACTTTTTAGTTCTTTTATAAATTTTTCATAATCCTCTTTATATTGCTTTTTATTTCTAATTGTTTTTTCACTTTCTTTAATTTTCTTAAAGGTATCGTTATATATTCCTAAAAGCCATGGCCACGTTATTCCTTGATGGTAGCTCATATCTCTTTTAAAGCCGTTTCCTTCATATATATCTATATAATTTTCTTCGCCTTTTGCTAAGGTTTTTAGTCCATATTTATTTTTTAATTTTTTTGTTGTAGTATATAACATCTCTTTTGCTATTTTTGTATTTGGCTCTATTACAGGATATGTTAGTGCTACGCTAAATAATTGATTAGGTCTTATTTTACTATCTCCTACAACATCATATAAACATTTTCTTTTTTCATTATAAAATTTGGCTTTAAAGTTTCTTTTGCATTTATTAGCTTTCTTCAAATATTCTTGTGCCAAACTTTTTTCTTTAAATTTTTCTGATAATTCTTCTAATATTTTTAATGCATTATACCACAAAGCATTTATTTCCACTGCTTTTCCATTTCTTGGAGTTGCAGCTATTCCTTCATATTTTGCATCCATCCACGTATTTTGTGTTGTCGGCGTTCCACTTACTATTAATCCATCATTATCTAAATAAATATTATTGTTATCTAAGTCTATTCCTTTTTCATAGTTAACCACAATATCTTTTAAAACTTCATAAAATTCTTTTTTTACAAACTCAATATCTCCAGTATATTTTATGTATTTTGCTATTTGTTCGAATAATAATAATGAAGAATCTACGCTATTATACAATGGTGTGTTATCTGCTTCTGAATAGCCATTTGGAACCAAGCCTTGTTTTATATCGTGCTTAAATGTTAATAAAATTTCTTTTGCTAACTCATATCTGTTTGTTTTTAAAAGTAGCCCCTCAAAAGATATTAAACTATCTCTTCCCCAATCTAAAAACCATGGATAACCAGCAATTATTGTGTGTAACTTAAATTCTGGTCTGTATACAATAAAATTATCTGTTGCTATTATAAATTCTTTTAATAATTTATTTTCTTCATTTTCATTTATAAGTTTTGTATCTTTTATTATTTTATCTAGTCTGCTTATTTCTTTTTCTATTATTTTTTCGCCATCAATTTTATCTATATTTTCTTCTAGTGAACACACAAAAGTAATTTTTTTATTTTCATTTGGTTTTATTTCTATTTCATATATTCCAGAAACACTATGGTTTTCTTCTGGATAAAATCCTCTTTTTTCTTCTTCAATATAAAACATATTATTGAAAGTATCATCTTCGTATTTTGTATATTTTCCTTCTGAACAATTTATATAAAAACTATTATTTTCTATGCTGATTTTTATTTTGTTTTTCTTTACGTTTTCTTGTTTAAGGCTAAACTTTTTATTTGTACTCATTGAGTGAAAATCTCTAAAATTAACTATTGGAGCCAACTTTAATTTAATTTCTTCATTTGAATTTTTTATTTCATAAAATACACAAACTGTATTTTTTCCGTATTCCATACAAATTGATTTTTTTATATTTATATTTTCTACTTTGTACTCGAAGGTCGGTATATATTCTTTTTCAAAGCATATTTGATATTTATAGCCTTGTGTAATATAGTTTTTGCATACATTTGTATATAATGGTATTTCTTTATTATTTATTGTAATGCTTTCATCTAATTTAGATAATATTAAACTACGCTGTGCTGGTGGCTTTAGCGGAGCTATTAATAGTCCGTGGTACCTTCTTGTATTTGCTCCTATTATTGTTGATGAACTAAATCCACCTATTCCATTTGTTATTAGCCATTCTCTTTTTAAACCTTCTTGTAATTCTAATTTTTCCTTAGTAAATTTCATTTTTCCCTCCAAGAAATTTCTTTTGTATTATTTTGTTCTTAATCTATTACGTCTTCGTGGTCTGTTATTTTCTTCTGTTTTTTCTTCCATTTTAATTTTATTTTTTCTTATATTTGCATCTGTATTTCTTATAGATTGAATTCTATCTCCATATTGTTGTACGAATTTGCTTTGCTTTCCTTGAATATGTTTTCTTTCTGGTTGTTTTTTATGTTTATTTGTTTTTGGTATATTTTTCATTTTTTTCTCATATTTTAGTTTTGCATTCATCATAACATATTTAGGGTCATTTTGTTTATCTTTAAATTTTAAATCCTCGCATATAATTTCTATAATTGCTGCCGCAACTGCATCTGGGTTATGTCTTATTCTTTCATCTTGTATATATGATAAATTTCTTTGAACAAGTTGTATTCCTTTTACATTGCTTTCATCTTGTTCTACAAGTTCTGAGCCTTCTTTTATGTATTTCTTTATATATTCTGGAACAACTTCACCAGAATCGTAAATACAAAAGTCTATTATATCTTGTCCAACATGATCTGTTATTGCTTTAATATGTTCAGACATTGTATAATTGTCTGTTTGTCCTTGTTCTGTCATTATGTTATTAACATATATTTTAATTGCTTTGCTTTCTTTTATTGCTTTTATAACTCCATTTACCAATAAACATGGTATAACATTTGTATATAAGCTTCCTGGTCCATATACTATACAATCCGCTTCTTTTATTGCTTTTACCACTTCTGGTGTTGTTCTACAATTTGTTGGATTCAAATATATTCTGTTTATTTTAGTAATTTTTGAATATACCATTTCTGGAATTTTCTCTTTTTCTTTTACTACCATTCCATTCTCAAGCTCTGCACATATTTCCATTTCATCTAATGTAACCGGTAAAACTTTTCCTGTAATGTTTAAAATTTTATTTGTACTTTCTATAGCTTTTGAAAAATTATTGTTATTGTGCGCTATTGTTGAAAATAGAATATCACTAAATTTTGTTCCTCTTAAATTTTCTGTTCTAAATCTATAATTTAAAAGTGCTTCCATGTTATTTTCGTCTTTTGATAAAGCTATTATTCCATCTTTTATATCATCCATTGGTAATATATCTAAATTATTTTCAGTTTTCTTTCCATAATTTGAAACAGAAACTATAGCTGTTATGTTGTTTGTATATTTTTTTAGTCCTTTTAAAACTGTATCTAAACCAGTGCCTCCACCTAAAACAACAACTTTTGGTCCTTGTTCATATATCTTTTTGTTAAAAATTAAAGAATTAACATTAACTTTCTTTTCATTTTTTAGTCTATCATCACTTGCTTCTATTAAAATTTCTAGTGTTCTTTTTTGAATTGAAATTATTCCTACAACAATAAGGGTAAATCCTAAAACAAATGAACCAACTATTTTTAAAAGTTCTGTAACATTTAACTCTTTTGCTACCATTATTTTAGATATTCCTAAACATGCAAAAACTACTCCAATTAAAATTGCAAATATCCATCTTTTTATTTTCGTATTTGCTTTTAGCCATTCTAACATTCCTTTCATAGTACATTCTCCTTTAAATAATTTCTATTTCTAGTTCTATTTTTTTATTAAATTTTTCATATACTATCTTTTGTACCTCTTCAATTAAATTTATAATGTCTGTTGCTGTTGCATTGTTTTTATTTATTATAAATCCTGCATGTTTTTCTGATACCTGTGCTCCACCTACTGTATAGCCTTTAAGTCCTGCTTCATCTATAAGTTTGGCGGTTATAAAATCTGCTCCTCTTTTAAATGTGCTACCAGCACTTGGATATTCTATTGGTTGCTTTTCAATTCTAAATTGTTTATATTCATCCATTTTTTGTTTTATTTCTATACTATTAGCTTTTTGTAATTTTAATATTGCTTTAATTATAATTACATTACTATTCTTAAATTTGCTATTTCTGTATTCAAAATTACATTCTTCTTTTTTTATTGTTTCTATTTCATCATTTTCACAATTGTAATATGTAACAGCATCTACAATATCTTTCATTTCTCTTCCGTGAGCTCCAGCATTCATAACCATTGCCCCACCTATTGTTCCTGGTATACCAGCAGCAAATTCAAAACCTGTAAGTTCCTTTTGTAACAATTTTTGAGCAAGCATTCCATTTTTTACTCCTGCTCCGACTTCTACTATATCTTCCTTAATTTCAATACTATTAAAACTTGGTTTTATTATAGCGCCTCTATATCCTTCATCTTTAACAAGTAAATTGCTTCCATTTCCAATAACTTTATATTCTATATTTTGGTGTTTTAATATTTTAATTGTATCTTTTAATTGTTCTATTGTTTCTACTGTTATAAATAGATCTACAGGTCCCCCAACTTTAAAAGATGTATGTTTACTCATTATTTCATTTTTTATAATTTTTTCTTTTGGAATACATTTTATTAAATTGCTATAAGCATTTTCTATACTCATATATTCCCCCTTTTAATTGCCTTTTAAGTGTATGCTTTCACCTTTAGAATTTTGAGGCGTTGTTTTATTTATAACTTCACCTGTATTATATTTAACTATGTATTCGTCTTTTGAATTTTCCATTCCAAGCTTTTCTAAATCCTTTGTTTTTAATAAATAATATTCCCCAGCTTCGGTTACATTTCCATTTTCATCACATTTTGTTCCAAAAAATAAACCTGTATCTTTAACTGCTAAATATTTCTGATATTGTGAAATTACGGCCATTTGTACCTCTTTTGCTTCTGAATTTAATACGCTATCTTTATAGCTTGTAACAGAAATACTTCCAATTCCAATAGAAACACCAGATAATATTAATAAAACTACAATTATAATTACAAGTGTAACCATAGTAATTCCTTTATTATTTTTCATATCAATTTTTCCTTTGCATAAATTCTTGTAAATTTTATCATTTTTTATACAAAAATACAAGAGTAATAACGTAAAAGAATGGTGAATAAATATTTATTCACCATAACTTTTTTACCTTTTCTAAATTTTATAAAAAAGAACTTTCCATTTATAAATTTGCACTGTTGTATTATATGCCCTTAGTTGTACTTTTACTCTGTCCCCTGCTTTTGCATAAAAATTTAAGCTAACAGGTATTCCTGTATCTGAACTATTAGAAAATGAATATATCATCTGTATATCATTTACAAATATGTCATTATAAATTTGTCCATCAATTGTATCTCTTATCAAAGATGAACTAATATAATACATTCCATCCTCTTTTATTGTTAATTCCCCATTTTCATTAATACTACCAAATTTACTTTCTCCAACAGCTAAATGTTTTTTACCTAAGTGTTGCATTGAAAATGAGGTATATACAAATTCTTCTGTATTATTTTCTGAAATAGAAGTTTTGTCCATAACCGAATCATTTTCTCTATTATCACCATAGTTTGCAACTTTTTTGTCTAGTTCTTCTAATTTTTCATTTTCACTTTTTTGTGCTTCATTTGTTTTCTCTTTCGCCATTTGTGCTTTATTTATTATTCCATTTTCTCCCATTACCATATTTAGAGTTACACCTGCCAATATCAATAATACGATTATTGTTATTATTAAGGCAATTAGTGTGATTGCTGAATTTGATGCTGGAAGGTTGGATGTTAGATTGTTTGACATTAATTTCCTATAATCTGTTGTTTGAGCTATGCCCCAATAAGTGGACTTGATTTTCGCCCCCACCCTTAGGCTTCTTTATTTATATTTGTAAGTAGTAGCAGTCATTTCTGTGGGAAATGTTGTAAATTTTAATTTTCAACATTTTCCATAGATATTCTTGCTAATTCCTTTTCTTTATATTCTTTCGGTGTCATATATCCTAATCCTTTTTGTATTCTTTCATTGTTGTAATATTCTATATATTCCTTTATTTCTTTTTCTAATTCTTCATAATTTTCTATTTTTACTAATGGATTATATATCACTTCGCTTTTTAATGTACTGAAAAAACTTTCCATTGGTGCATTATCTATTGGTGTTCCTTTTCTTGACATACTTTGTATAAAATTATTCTTTTCTAATTCTTTTTGGAATTTTAAACTATTATATATCGATCCTTGATCTGAATGCAATATTGTTCCTTCTGGTATTGCTTTTTCTTTTATTTTTTCAAACATTTTCATTGCCGTTACCAATGTTGCATGTTTTCCTATTTCTACACTTTCTATCATGTTTGTATGCAAATCTTTTATTGGTGATATATATAATTTCATTCCAAATTTTGTTATTTCTGTTACATCTGTTGCCATTTTATCATATGGGCAACTTGTTTCAAAATTTCTTCTTAAAACATTTTTCTTTGGATGCGGCTTTCCTGGTTTTGTATATTTCTTTTTTACTTTTACTACTGATAAATATCCATTTTCTTTCATCAATTTATATACTCTTTTATGGTTTACTTTTATATTCTTTTCTTGTTCTAATGCTTTTGTCATTCTTTCTATTCCTAGTCTTCCTTTATGCTTTTCATACAGACTCTTTATTGCTTTTACTATTTCTTTCTCTTCTTGTTCTTTCTTCTTTCTCTTTTCTGCATTTTTTAACCATTTATAATAACTGGATTTATTTATTTTTGATATTTCAAATAATATTTTCATTGGATATTCTCTACTTAATTTTCGTATGGTTTCGTATTTTTCTTTTTTTTTACTTTTTCTGCTGTTATTCCTAACAACTCTTTCAGATAAGCGTTTTCTGCTTGTAAATACAATATCTTTTCTTCATATGATTGTGGTGTTTTGTACATAAACTCCTTCTGTTTTGCTTTTTTATTTTTGAAAAATTCTTCTCCATATTCTTGATATTGATTTACCCACTTTCTTAATACTCTTGTATCTTTCATTCCATACATTTCTGCTACTTTTCTATATCCGACCATGGTTGCCTTCCAAATATGTTTGTACTGCTTTTAATTTGAATTCTGCTGGGTATTCTACTGTTTTTCCCATAACTATACCTCCTTTTTTAGTATAACTTTTTTTCACTTAAAAGTCTACTTTTTGGGGTATAGTTCAGTTTGTGGGCGTACAGAGGCGTCCGCCCCTACATTTAATTTAAATCTTTCAAATGTTTTTATATTATTTTCTATTTTGATTTTTTCTAAATTACTAGTGTGTGTGTGCACGCATACAGTACCAAGCGTTTTAGTATTTTTATTCATTTATTTACATCTCCTTTACAAATGTTCCATTTAATATTTTTCCTATTGTAACTGTTCCATCTCCTCCAGCTCCACCATTATTCATTTTTCCACCTCTTACAAGGATATTTTCTTTTCCTTTAATTGTATCTTTATAAAAAATATTAATTGACCCAGCTCCAGAACTTCCTCCACTAGCAATATTATCATCAGATGTTGCCTTTCCTCCATTACTGCCATTTGATTTAATTATATTATTATTATTTATATTTTCTCCATATATAATCAGTAATCCACCTGTTCCATTTTCTCCTGAAAATATTGAATTAAAATATGTAGTCATACTTTTCATACCGAATCCACCTGGGTTTCCAGCTCCGTCCTCCAGCACCATAATTACTACTACCTGAAGTTACACCTTTACCTCCGATTCCACCATTTTCTTTTGCATCTTCTCCTTTAACTTCTTCTCTTGCACAAACTGCACCTCCTCCAGAACCTCCAGAATATGAAGTTCCATTTGTTCCTGCACCTGAGACTCTAGAACCACTTCCTTCAGAAAATCTTTTGGCGGCTCCTGAGCCTCCTCCTCCAGTTTTTCTATTTTCACCATTTTTTCCAGGTTTTCCAGCTATCATTGTTCCTGTTGAAATCTGAGCTTCTCCTCCTATAGCTCCCTCATATGGAATATACTCATAATTATTTGTCCTATTTTCATACACGTATACATTTTGTCCTTCTGCTCTTGCTCCTCGTGCAGTCATATCTATTGTCCCATTATTTGTTATTGTTCCTGTACAATATATTAATAGTCCTTTTGGGCCTCCATATCCATTATCACTTTTGCATGCTGTTAATGTAACTCCCTCATTTATAGTCAAATCTCCATTTACTTTTAATATTACCATATTTTTTGCATCTTCAGTTTTTGTTGCTACATCTGTTTCTTTATTTCCAAATTCATAAACTTTTTCTGTTAATGTTGCACCTTCAACATTTGTAACACCATCTAATATTAAATTTCCATTCTTTATTATAACATTGGTTGTATACTCTTCGTTGTAAATAGAAAAGTCGTTTATTCCGGATTTATTGGTATTATTTACAACTGTTAACAAATCTTTTCCAGACAATTCACCAGTATTTTTCCACACAGCATATAATTTTACATCATTTTCTTTATTATACTTATATTCCTGTTTATATAAACTTTTAAATTCTGGTTCTGTTGCATTTTTATCTTCTGCCCATCCTAAAAAAGTATATCCTTCTCTTTCTGTTTGTTTCCCACTTAAAATGCAATCAACGCCTTTTAAGCTATAGTCTTTTTCAGTTACTTCTTCGCCACCATTTGCATAATATGAAATTGTGTAAGCCGTGGAGCTTGTTAATATCTCTCCATCTTCTAATATTACTTTAAAAATTTTATTAACATCGCCTTTATTTATTTTATAATCTATTGCAATTTTTTGTTTATTTCCATTATTATTTATTGTGTATGGTTCTTGCCCTTCTTCTGGATATTGTATACTTTTTATTTTATCGGTTTCATCATTTGATATGAATATTAATAAACATTCGTATGCTGTTTCTGTTTCTTTTTTTATTTCTACATTTAATTGTACTTTATTTTCTATTTCTTTTTCTGCTCTTATTTTTTCCACATTTCTTATTTTATTTCTTGTGAGTACAGATATTAGTAGAATTGTTATTATTACTATTATACTAATTACTATTATTATTCTTTTCCTTAAACTATGGCTCTCTCTCTCTCTCTCTCTCTCTCTCTCTC
>JABLTO010003538.1_pt1 | contig 24695 bp, 21 predicted proteins | sample 7160091 | NCBI WGS metagenome assembly JABLTO01 (sample SAMN14651225, study PRJNA627086) | human gut metagenome | isolation source: feces | host: Homo sapiens
ACTACCGATGATTTTATTATTGTGTATCTGAGCAACGATGTAAGTGATTTTGAGTTGGAACTTACCTGGCTTAAAGATCATCCACAGCCATATAATCTGGGTGAATGCGAATTTCACCTGGCATTTAAGGCGGAGGATTATGAGGCAGCGCACAAGAAGCACGAAGAGATGGGGTGTATTTGCTTCGAAAATGAAGCGATGGGAATCTATTTCATTGTAGATCCAGATGGATACTGGCTTGAGATTCTGCCGTAAAGCTGGTTGAGAAATCGTAGAAATCATGTTGATCAGATGTTCAGAGGACTTTAAGGGGGATGTGTTATCATGAGAACTATAGGTAATATCCTTTGGTTTATATTTGGAGGATTGCTGGGTGGACTGGCATGGGTTTTTGCAGGATGCATATGGTGTATTACAATTATTGGAATTCCGGTAGGCCTGCAATGCTTTAAATTTGCAACGTTGGCATTCTGGCCGTTTGGAAAAGAAATCGTGTATGGAAATGGTATGTTTTCATTCTTGGTAAATCTCATATGGATTGTATTTTTTGGTTGGGAAATGGCGCTTGGAAATCTGATAGTTGGTTGTATATGGTGTATTACGATAGTTGGAATTCCGTTTGGAAAGCAGTTTTTCAAGATGGCAAGACTTTCTTTCATGCCATTTGGTGCCAGTGTGATAGGGTAGAATACAAAAATTTAAGGAGTCATTTGAGAGAATGATTCAAATGCTATTGGGAATCATAAGTAAAGTTATTAATACATAATAAGAAAAAACAATAGTATTTGTAAGGCGTCAGTGGAGTATTCTACTGGCGTTTTATTTAACATATTGGATTTACGAAGAATGCCTATCAAAGCGAAAAATTGTTAGAACAAGCTGAAATTCCAGAATCTTATTTATGACAAGTGTATTACAAGCACTTGCTGCAAAGCAGATTGAAGTAGAAACAAGAAAACAGCAGAGCCACGAACAGAAGAGTGGAAGAAAGCATTATGAATTTTCCTTATAATTATATGTATTTCGAAGAATTGCTTCCGGAAAGTTTTTCCACCGAATTATGAGTCTGTGTAGTATAATTAATAATAACAGTATATTCTGACTTACATTGTTGTAAATAGGAATGATACATAACAAGGAGATGGGTTTAATGTTAAAAAATGGGATATACGAACAGATTGTTAATACGAGAATAAATAAAGAACTGCAGCAGCTTGATCGTGAAAAATATGATATAGAATTAGAAAAACTTGATGGAGAGGATGCAAGACGTATTCTTACCATATACATATCATATGTCATAAATCAGGCTTTGCAATACTTAAGAGACAGTTTCCCGTCATCTAAAGAAAATGAATCGTTACTGGCACAAATTCGCTTATGTAATGAAATCGTTCAGGAAATAGCAGAGCATACGAATGAACCTGAATTTGAGGATAATATCATTCTTGAAAAAGGAGAAGTATTGACCTCATTATATGAAAAAATGAATTCAGCAAGAAGCATTAATACAATCAAAGCTGTGCATCCGGAAACGTCAATTGTAGAGAATGCCTTGTTTACAGGATCTAAAAATGAGCCAAGTATGCTTTCGGAATTGAAGAAAGAAATCTTGTCCTCTGATTCTATTGATCTTTTGGTTTCATTTATTAAGTGGAGTGCAATACGTCCACTTCTTGTGGAATTGACTGCATTCACGAAACGAGAGGGTGTTCGTTTACGTGTGATTGCAACGACTTATACACAGGCTACAGATTATAAAGCGATTGTTGCTCTTGCAGAGCTTCCAAATACGGAAGTGAAGATTAATTATGAAACGAATCATGCACGTATGCATGCAAAATCTTATTTGTTTAAAAGAGACACTGGATTTTCAACTGCATATATTGGTTCCTCAAATCTTTCAAATCCAGCTTTGACTGGGGGATTGGAGTGGAATGTGAAGGTGACTGAGAAAGAGTCATTTGATATTGTGAAAAAGTTTTCGGTTTCCTTTGAGAGCTACTGGAATGATGCCTCTTTTGAAACCTTTGACCCTGAAAACCCAGACTGTCATGAAAAGCTGAAAAAAGAATTAACGAGGGCTGCATTTGATAGAAAGTCAAAACGTAGTCTTCAGGTTTCGATTCGACCATATGCATATCAGCAGGAAATTTTGGATAATCTTGCTGCAGAACGAGAAGTATACGGACATTATCGTAATCTGGTTTCTGCAGCGACAGGTGTTGGAAAAACAATTATTGCGGCATTTGATTATAAAGCTTTTAAGGAGAAGAACCCAAGAGCACGCTTGTTATTTGTGGCTCACAGAAAGGAGATTCTCGAACAGAGCATTCAGAAATTCCAGGAAGTTTTGAATGACTTTAATTTTGGTGAGTTGTACGTAGATGGTTATAAACCAATGGATATTGAGCATCTGTTTATCAGTATCCAGTCATTCAATTCTGCAAAGCTTTCTCAGTGGACAAGCAAGGACTATTATGACTTTATCATAGTGGATGAATTCCACCATGCAGCAGCTGATTCTTATCAGGAATTACTGGCATACTATGAGCCGAAGATTCTATTAGGATTGACTGCTACTCCTGACCGAATGGATGGTAAGGATATCCTGAAGTATTTTGATGGACGTATTGCATCAAAATTACTGTTGGGTGAAGCGATTGATCGAAATCTGTTAAGTTCTTTTCAGTATTTTGGTGTAACAGATGACACAGATTATAGGAATTTCAAATGGACGCGTGGTAAATATGATGTGTCAGAGCTGGAAAAAGTATATACGGCAGATACAAGACGTTGCGCTTTGATTTTAAACAGTGTAAAAAAATATGTGACAGATATTTCGTCTGTGAAAGGTCTTGGATTTTGTGTCAGTGTTGCTCACGCAAATTACATGGCGAAATATTTTAATGATAAAGGAATCCCGTCCATTGCATTATCTTCGAAAAGTGCAGACGATATTCGAAATGATGCAAAAACAGATTTGTTAAGTGGAAAGATAAACTTTATTTTCGTTGTGGATTTGTATAATGAGGGCGTGGATATCCCGGCTATAGACACCGTCTTATTCTTGAGGCCAACAGAAAGTGCGACTGTATTTTTACAGCAACTAGGACGAGGGTTACGTTTAAGTCCAGGGAAAGATTGCCTTACGGTTCTTGATTTTATTGGACAGGCAAACAAAAAGTATAATTTTGCAATGAAATTTGAGGCAATTGTAGGGAAAGGCCGAAAATCCATTCGCAAACAGGTGGAGGATGGATTCAGCAATCTGCCAAGAGGTTGCTATATCGAACTTGAAAAGTATGCAAAAGAATATATTCTGGAGAACCTGAAGCAGACAGATAATAACAAAAGAGCACTGATTGAAATGGTGAGAACCTTTGAAGAAGATACCGGATTACCGCTTAATCTGGAAAACTTTTTGCTGGAATATAATATGTCTCTGTACGATTTCTATCAGAGTACAGGTGCCAGATCTTTGTTCCGCTTAAAAAAGTGGGCAGGCATTATTGAAGATGACAGAGATGTAGATGATAAAATTTACAGTATGATGACCGGATTTTTCCATGTGAACTCAGCTAGACTACTGGATTATTGGATTAGATATATTGACGGTAATAAAGTTGCAAATAACGAAGAAGAACGCATCATGCGAAATATGCTTTATTATACATTTTATAAAAAGAATCCGGCTAAATGCGGTTTCCAAAGTATCGATGAAGGAATTGAGTCAGTCCTAAAGGAAACTTTTGTAAGAGATGAAGTTCTGCAGATTTTGAAATACAATCGTAAGCATATCAGTTTTGTTGCTGGGAGAAATGAATACTCTTATCTTTGTCCTTTGGATTTACACTGCCGTTATAACACAAATCAGATTATGGCTGCATTTGGATTATTTACAGAGACAGAATCACCGGAATTCAGAGAAGGTGTAAAACGTTTTGAAGATAAAAAAACAGATATCTTTTTTATTAATCTGAACAAATCAGAGAAGGATTTCTCTCCATCTACTATGTATGAGGATTATGCAATTAACGATAAGCTCTTTCATTGGCAAAGCCAAAGTCAGGATAGGCAAGCGAGTGCAAAAATACAGAGATATATTAATCACAAGAATACAGGTGATATCATATCATTATTTGTTCGTGAATTTAAAAGGATTGGTTCATATACAGCACCATATACTTTTTTAGGAAATGCAGATTATGTGAAGCATGAAGGAGAGAGACCTGTCAGTTTCGTATGGAAGCTGCATAATTCGATTCCTGCGGATATGCTGCCAAAGGCAAACAAGAGCATTGCTTTGTAATTCTATGTGATTAGAAATAAAAAGATGTGCGTACTCTCTTGAAAAATTCGGGAACAGGAAAGACATATGCATCCGCACTTGCTATGAGTGAGCTTGGTTTCAAAAGAGTGTTGTTTCTGGTTCATCGTGTGACACTTGCGAAGCAGGCTAAAAAATCTTTTGAAAAAGTTTTTGATAAGAAAGTGACAATGGGATTGGTGGAAGCCAGAAATGCCCGGAAAGAAGATAATCGCGGACGTATGCAGCCGATCACGAAAGTAACGATGAAAATGCATCATCCAGTGAGAGAAGATTTATTACGGTATTTACAGTCAAATATTACAGCATAAATGATTTGAGGTACGAAACAAATGAAGACAATAAAAGTAGTTGCAGCAGTTATCTGCGACAATATGAAAGAAAAGAATAAAATTTTTGCAACGGCTCGTGGTTACGGTGAGCTGAAAGGCGGCTGGGAGTTTCCAGGAGGAAAAATTGAAGCAGGTGAAACACCTCAGGAAGCATTAAAGCGAGAAATCATGGAAGAACTGGATACAGAAATTAAGGTAGGGGATTTGATTGACACTATAGAGTATGACTATCCCACCTTTCACCTTTCTATGGATTGCTTTTGGGCAGAGGTCACAGCCGGTCACCTGGAACTGAAAGAAGCGGAAGCTGCAAAATGGCTTACGAAGGATCAACTGGACAGCGTTGCCTGGTTACCGGCAGATGTAACTTTGATAGAGAAAATTCGAAGGAACATGGAGAACTGATTTTTAATATTATTTTCAGAGGAATAGTTATGATATACACAGTAAAACGAATTGATGAAGACCTGGACTTCGGTTGTGAAGAGCGACCGAAAGGCATGCCAGTCATGGCAATAGTGACGCTTATGAATTCTTCAGGCGAAGAAATAAGGATAAAAGCAGAGGATGCTATGCTCTATGAATGTAACATCAATGAAGGGGACAAGGTTTGCCTTGATGTGAATAATAAGTTGGAAAAAGTAAAATAAAAATTGTAGAAGAACCAGAGAATATATTTGTCAGAGTGTGAAACCCTGCTGAACTGTCTTAAATGCACTATTTGAGAGGATTGCTATAGAAAAAAGAAATGGAAGAGCTTGCAAATGAAAACTGCATTGTACGATATGGATATAACAAGACAATGTCGCCTGCTATGCGACTTCAAAGTGAAAAAAATATGCTATTCTGAAATCAAGAAGGTAGGCGAGAGTCATTCGAGATTTTGGAGTGTTTTCGGTCATTATGATGATTAAGAATTATAAAAGGCGGTACAGATATGGCGAATCAGAAGCTAATCGATGAGGTAGGAAAATACATAGATAAGTATTATGAACCAGTGAAGGATGATATCAAAATGGATAAAGAAATGAAATCTATTTTTGATAAAATTACAAAATTCCGGAAGAAGAGAGCCGAAGAAAAAGCTTTGCAGGAAGAGCCGGTAAAAGAAAGCAGTTTGTCAGAAGAAGTATTACCGGAAGAATTTGATGTTTCAACGATGCAGAAGACAAAAATACAAAAAGGTATGTCTTCTACGATGTCAGTAAACAGAAACATTGATAATCTGATGAATCAGCTGGAGGAAACATTTTCACAGAGATTACTCCGAATGATTGATGAGCGTGGTATGACTGATTCAGAAGCATATACAAAGGCATATGTGGATCGTCGTCATTTTTCGAAAATTCGTAAAGATGTCAATTATGTTCCTAACAAGAAAACTGTATTGGCTTTTACAATCGCTTTGGAATTATCACTGGATGAAGCAAAAGATTTACTGGCAAGTGCTGGTTTTGCATTATCCAGAAGTTCAAAAACAGATATTATCGTGGCATATTTCTTGCAGAATAAGATTTATGATATGTTTGAAATCAATGATGTGCTGGATGCGTATGGACAACCAGTGTTTTAATAAAATATTTTGGTGCAATGTCACCTGACAGGCGACCAACCCAGTTGGTTCTGTAGATAAAATGTGATTAACAACAAATATCAGAGGAGGAAATCCCACAAGGGGATACCATGATGGCTTGAAAACAAGCCAGTAAGGAGGAAATCACATGAATACAGAATTAACTGAGTTGGTTTTTATTTTGGACAGAAGTGGATCAATGGGTGGCTTGGAAAGTGATACGATCGGTGGTTTTAATGGCATGATTGAAAAACAAAAGGCACAGGAAAAGAAAGTGAATGTGACTACCATTTTATTTGATGATGAAGTAGATATCATCCATGACAGATTTCCAGTGGAGATCATTGAACCACTTACGGAAAAAGAATACTTTGTGCGTGGCTGTACCGCTTTATTAGATGCAGCTGGAACAGCGATTGAAAAAATGGAAAATGTACAGAAACATCTTCCGGAGGATCACAGGGCAGGAAAGATTATATTTGTTATTACTACAGATGGATTAGAGAATTCCAGTGAGCATTTCACACAGGAGCAGATCAGGAGAAAGATAGAAGCAAAGAAAGAGTGCGGATGGGAGTTCCTGTTTCTGGGTGCCAATATTGATGCAGGAAGAGAGGCTGAGAAGATAGGGATTGCCAGAAACAGATCTGTAACATATGAAAATGATTCCAAGGGCGTTGAATTAAACTTTAAAGCTGTAGGAAGAGCAATTTCAAAAGCAGTTGAAAGTGATGAAATGATGGATTTTATGGACGATCATTGGGCAGATGAGATTCAGGCATACAAAGAAGGGAAAATTAATAGAAATGGAATTGAAAATAAAAAATTTGGAGGAAAAAGATTATGGCTATGACAACATGCCCGAACTGCGGTGAGCAAATATCGGATAAGGCGAAGAAATGTGTGCATTGTGGAACAGTGTTGGTTCCAGAAGAAAAGAAGTGCTGTCCAGACTGCGGGGCAGAACTGGAAGAAGGAATGGATACATGTCCGAAATGCGGTTGCCCGATAGAACACACTATTGAGACAGAAAAAACTCCACAGCAGGTAGAAGTCACCGGTGTGAAGATAACAAAAAAATCAAAAAAAATAATTGTGATTGCAACGATAGCAGTTATTGTTGCAGCAATTATCACAACTATTGGAGTACAGACACATAAAAAGAATGTCGCAGCAAAGGCGGCGGCAGAGGCACAGAAGCAGAGCGAGGAATACGGTACAAATCTGAATATGGCAGCATATTCTATGCTTTCTGGTGCCAGTGATGCTGAAACCTGCGGCAATCTGATTAAACAGGTTTGGTACAATGCAATTTATGAGAAAAGTGACAGCAAAACAGATAAATACACAAAACCCAAGGGATACTATGTGTCTGATTTTAATGATGCACTGCAAAATCTGTTCTCAGATAGCAGTTTCAGCAGTCAGATAGCTGATATCAATGACAACAAGGATACTGTCAATTCTTTGATGAAGAAATTAAAGAATCCCCCGGAAGAATATAAGGACGCTTATGAATCGCTCTCAAAATTGTATGATGCGTATATATCATTGACGAATCTTGCAACAGATCCAACAGGAAGCTTACAGACCTATTCCCAGAATTTTAATGATGCAGATAACGAGACACTGAATTGTTACAATGCTCTGAAAATGTATTTGGAAGAATAGAAGAAAAGGTCATGCGACTCCCTTAGATTTTTCAAATGAATCATTCGCAAAGTCGAAGTTCCCATTTGCACTTATCATTGAAGAAAAACATACAGTATGGTACAATAATATGGATTGAAAGTGTAAGACCGAAAATGAAAAAATATACTTTCAAAATACAGGAAAACCATAAGTTGTGTATAACGAAGAGGGAATACATATGGCAGTATCATACAATGGATTATGGAAGTTATTGATTGATAAAAAAATGAAGAAAGTGGATATGATGAACCAGGTGGGAATCAGCAGCAGCACCGTGGCAAAAATGACCAATGACGAGCTGGTTTCCATGAAGGTTCTGGAAAAGATCTGCGAGAAGTTAGATTGTGATTTCGGAGATATTGTCCATTATGAAAAAGAGACGAAGGATGGTGGACAGTGATGGAATACAGTGCAGGACTTACATCAAAATTATTCTGGTTGCAAGAATCCAGAAAAACAGCAGCTTATATTCTGGAAGGACTTAGCAAGGCAGACATCCGCAAGATTGCCTGGGAGGAAAATATCTATCAGGTGAAAGCAGAATATCGTGCCTATGAGGTGTTGAATGGAACGTACCGAAGGGTATCAGCCTTGCCAGAAGCAGTATTACAGGCATTTATCACTTGTGATGTAGAAACCGCAAAGATTCTGAATTTGATTGCAATTCTGATGGACAGCAGATTATTTTTTGAGTTTTTACATGAAGTATATGACGAGAAGATTCAATTAGGAGAAAAAGAGATCACAGACCGGGATCTGAATGTCTTTTTTGCAGATAAGGCAATGCAGAGTGATGTGGTTGCCGGCTGGACAGATACTGCAGTACGGAAGCTAAAGCAATGCTTTACCAGAATGATGTTTGAGGCAGGATTACTGGAAAGCAGTGCAAAACCAAGAACAATCAAGCCAATTCATATTGATTACCGGACAGAAGAATTACTGACTGCAAATGGGCTTGGAGAATACTTGAAGGCAGTGAAGGGAGTCTAAGGATGGCAAGATTAAGTTTGGAAGAAAGACTGAACCGGATTGAGGATAAGATTTCTGAAAAGTCTTTCCGTGAAAATAAAGGACTAGGAAATGAAGTCGGATATTATGTGTTTGATTACGATCCGAGAGCAGAGCTGGAAGTACGCAATCATATCGCATACTTAAAAGACAGAATCAATAATGGCAATAAAGATTTTAAAATCATAGAATTTGACCTGTTTCACACGATGATTCAGGTATTGGAGGAAGAAGGATATCTGGAAGCCTTCTTTGATCTGGAAAAAGACAATGGCTTTTTTGATATGGCAGACAGTCTGGTAGAGACATTAGGGCTGGATGAAACGAACGAACTGAACCTGATTATCTCTAAGATTCTACAGGAAGATTTGACAGACAGCGTAATCTTTTTGACAGGAGTAGGTAAATGCCATCCGATCATTGCGAGCCATAATATTTTGAACAATTTACATCAGGTACTGGACAGTGTGCCGGTTGTGATGTTTTATCCTGGAGAATATAGCGGACAGGATCTGAAATTATTTGGAACGATGGATTCCAGAAATTATTACCGGGCATTCCGGCTTGTGTAAAACAAAGGAGAAGAAAAATGCAGATTAAAGAGATGTTTGAGAAACAGATTGACCGTGATATTAAGGGCGTAATCAAAGTAGGTCAGTCTGATGAAGAAAACGTATATCAGGAATTGGACGAATATGTAGTAACAAAAGAACTGTTAAAACATTTCCGTGATTTTTTCGATAACTATGAAAAAGGGATCAATAATAATACGGACAAAATGGGTGTCTGGATCTCCGGCTTCTTTGGAAGTGGTAAATCTCACTTCTTAAAGATTCTTTCTTATCTGTTAAAAAACAGTGTGGTAGAAGGAAAGAGAGCCATCGAGTACTTTACAGACGGAAAGAAAATCGATGATCCGATGCTGATTGCCAAGATGACCAATTCCGGAACTATTTCTTCTGATGTCATGCTCTTTAATATTGATTCCAAAGGTTCTGCAAAGGTTGGTTCTGGTAAAGAAGCTATTGTAGAAGTATTTATGAAAGTCTTCAATGAAATGCAGGGATACTGCGGATCTATTCCATATCTTGCAGAATTTGAACGCCAGCTGGACAACGAAGGTAGATTTGAAGAGTTCAAGGAGAAATTTGAAGAGATAGCAAGTGCACCTTGGGAGAAGAAGAGACAGGCTTTTGCAGTTATCCAGGATAAAATTGTAAAAACGATCATAGCGATGGACTTCATGAGTGAGGAGGCTGCCCGCAACTGGTGTAAGAATGCAAAGGGAAGCTATGACCTCAGTATTGAGAAGTTTGTATCTCTGGTCAAAGAGTACTGTGAGAAAAAAGGACCGAACCATCATGTTATTTTCCTTGTGGATGAGATCGGACAGTACATTGCGGATGATACACAGTTAATGCTGAATCTGCAGACCATCGTAGAAGATCTGGGAACTGCTTGCAGAGGAAAAGCATGGGTCATCGTTACCAGCCAGGAAGATATTGATTCTATCACAAAGACAAAAGGCAATGACTTCTCCAAGATTCAGGGACGTTTTGATACCAGATTATCCCTGTCTGCATCCAATGTAGATGAAGTTATCCGTAAACGTATCCTGGAGAAAAATGAGATTGCAGAGTCTGCATTGAAGCTGTTATATGAGCAGAAAGAATCCATTATCAAGAATTTGATCACATTTACGGCAGATACTGCAGATAAGAAATTATATACAGATAAAACAGACTTTGCGGATTGCTATCCGTTTATTCCATACCAGTTCAACTTACTTGGACAGGTACTGACAGCGGTGCGTACTCATGGAGCCAGCGGAAAACATTTATCTGACCAGTCCCGTTCTATGTTAGCACTGTTCCAGGAATCTGCCATCCGGTTAAAAGACAGCCAGGAAGGTGTACTGGTACCGTTCAGCTATTTTTATGATCCACTGCATAAATTCATTGATCATCAGCACAGCCAGGTCATTACCGATGCAGAGGACAATAGCAGACTGGACGAGTTCGATGTAGAATTGCTGAAAGTGCTGTTTATGATTAAATACGTCAAAGAGATCAAAGCAAATGTAGATAATCTTACTACGCTGATGATCTCCAATATTGACGATGATCGTATTGAAATTCGTGGAAAGATCGAAGAATCCTTAAAGAAACTGATCCGCGAGACACTGGTACAGAAAAATGGAGAAATCTATATCTTCCTGACCAATGAAGAACAAGAAATCAATAATGCAATCAATAACGAATCAGTAGAAATGGGCGAGATTATCGGAGAGGCATCTACCGTAATTTTCGAGGAAATCTTTACAGACAAGAAATATCGTTACAGCAGCCGTTATTTATTCCCATTCAACCAGAAAGTAGATGATCGTTACTTCAAGGGTAATCAATCCAACGATATCGGAGTATCCATCATCACACCATATGGGGAAGATTATCCGGATTCTGCTCTGCGTATGCTTTCCGCACAGGAACATAGTGTGATTGTAAAATTACCGAACGATAGTACCTTCCTGGATGAGATTACCGACTCCATTAAAATTTATAAGTTTTTGAATAAAAATGCTTCTGGTGCAAGAGGAAGTTTTGACAGTATCCGTCGTGCAAAAGAAGATGAACGTATTGAAAAGAAAGACCGTATCCGTATCTTTATTGAGGATGCACTGAAACATGCGGATATTTACGTGAATGGTGATAAAACAAATATCTCAGCAAAAGAACCGGCAAGCCGTATCAATGAAGCACTTGGCAAGTTAGTAGCCATGCAGTATAACAAGCTGACTTATATGGAAACAGCTCCGGAACTTTCTGATATTGCTGCAGTATTCAATGGCAACGATGGACAGCTTTCTTTCCTTGGAACCAGTGATACCACACCGAATAAATTAGCACTGGAAGAGGTGATTCAGGTCATTGGTCTTAACAATGTAAGACATATGAAAACATCCCTGAAATCCCTTCAGGATAAATTTGGGGCAGCTCCTTATGGCTTTGATCCAAAAGATGTACAGTGGTTGGTTGCTATGCTCTTTAAGATGGGAAGAGTATCCCTTACCTATAACAGCCAGAGTTTATCCATGTTGTCCAATACAAAAGATGAACTGGTACGTTACCTGACAAAACGTGAATTTGTCGAGAAACTGCTGATTGATATCCGGGAAAGAGCAACAGACGGACAGATTCGTTCCGTAAAAGAAGTATTGAAAGACTATTTTGGTTTCTCCGTATCCAGTGATGATGACGATATCATCATGAGAAGTTTTAAGAATAAAGCACAGGATAAACTGGATACGTTCGGTGAAATCATGATTGAATATCGTGTAAATCCGAAATTGCCATGCAAATCTTTGATGGAACAGGCAAAGAAGAATCTGGAAGAACTTCTGGCTATCAAAGAGCCGGTAGAATTCTTTAAAACAGTAGATAAAAAGCGTGATGATCTGTTGGATGACGCAGATGATACCGCACCGGTATTTGACTTCTTCAAAGGTGGTCAGAAAAAGATCTTTGAAAAAGCACTGGAGCAGATCCAGATGTTTGAAAACAGTAAGACCTATGTCCGAGAACAGGAAATCATGGACAATGTTGCCCAGATGGAAGCTATTGTAACAGCGAAAAATCCATTTAGCCAGATTCAAAAACTGCCGGATATGTCTATGAAATTCGTTCAGCAGTATGGCGCCTTGCTGGAAAAAGAAGCAGAAGAGATGCGTCCGATTGTGGATGATGATCTGGAAAAAGTGTTACATACGCTGGAGGAGAAAGAATTTGCATCCGTATTCAGGAACAAGTTCGTAAATGCCTTTGCAGAATTGAAACGGAAGTTAGATACATCTCATGAGATTGCGGCAGTGAAGAATATCAGATTGGAAAGTGATACATTGAAGCTTCGCTGCATGGATGAGATTACAGAATACGAAGAAGCGCATCGTCCGAAACCAGTACCGCCTGTAACTCCGGTAACACCACCATCAGGTGGCGGTCATACAGAACCACCGAAACCGGTAGCACCGCCAGTTCAGCCAAAACCGAAAAAGCGGAAAAACGTATCCATCAGTAATGTAGCAGGTGCAAGAACTTATTCTATCGAAAATGAACAGGATATTGACAAGTTCCTGGCAGAGATGAAGCGAAAATTATTACAAGAGCTGGAAGAGAATACCATCATTACATTGAGTTAATCATTCCAGTGGGAGGAAATAGTACATGAACAAGAATGCGATAAAGAAATTTGCCATAGAAGCAAGAAAGAAATTGATTGATTCTGTTACAGACAAAGCCGGTATGCTTGGCATTACAGAAAAATCATGCAGTGAACCGATTACTAAGGGAGCAGACTTTGAAGTATATCAGACAGTTGCAGGAACAGAAGTAACGTTGAATAAAAGACAGTGTGAGCAGAGAAGACGGCTGGTAGCTCAGATTGAATTCCGTGGTTTTGAGGCTGTCGTAGAAGAAGTAGCTTATACCTGGTTCAACAGAATCTGTGCGATCCGTTTTATGGAAGTGAATGACTATCTTCCAAACAGAGTTCGTGTACTTTCTTCCGAAAAAGAAGGAAAGATGGAGCCAGATCTTGTGACACAGGCACCAGATGTAGATTTAGACCTGACGGCACAGGAAAAAGAAGAGATTATTAACTGGAAAATGAGTGGCACATCAGAAGATACGGATAAAATGTATTGCAAATTATTCCTGAAACAGTGTCATCAGTTGCATGATATTCTGCCAGGACTTTTCGAGTCAGATTCCGACTATATGGAATTACTGTTTGGTATTTCCTATACCAATAAAGATGATGTCATCTATATGCTGGTAAATCCGGAAACAGGTATTCCGGAAGCAGATTTTAATGTATCCACGCTAGATGAAGAAGGCAATCCAACTGGACAGGTGGAAATCATTGGATGGCTGTACCAGTATTACAATACAGAATTAAAAGATGATACCTTCGCAAAATTGAAAAAGAATGTAAAGATTACAAAAGAGAGAATCCCGGCAGCAACTCAGTTATTTACACCAGATTGGATTGTTCGGTATATGGTTGAAAATTCTGTGGGAAGAATCTGGATTGAACATTTACGGGCAGTAGATCCAAGTACAGATGAAAAGGCAATCGCAGAAAGATTTGGATGGAAATATTATCTTCCGGAAGCAGAACAGGAAGAGTCTGTTGATGTAAAACTGGCAGAAATCCGTACCACATACAAAAATCTGAAACCAACAGATATTACCTGCATTGATCCATGTATGGGAAGTGGACATATCCTGATTGCAATGTTTGATGTACTGATGGATATCTATGAAAGTGCTGGATATGACAAGAGAGAAGCGGCTTTTGAAATCGTAGAACATAATATTCACGGACTGGATATTGATCAGCGAGCATATCAGCTGGCATATTTTGCAGTTATGATGAAAGGTCGTGGATATAATAGACGTTTTCTGCGTGGAAGAGATGGAAAACCGGTGCCGAAAGTCTATGCGATTGTAGAGAGTAATGAAATCAATCGGAAGCATCTGCAATTTTTCGGAACACATTTAGGTGAGCAGGAAAGAAATCTGGCTATGATGCAGATAGAAGGATTGCTGGATACATTTAAAGATGCCAGAGAATATGGATCTATCTTAAACGTAGATGTATGTGATTGGGATGTGTTGGAAAGATTTATAGATGATTTGGGTACAGATGGACAGATTTCATTTGAGAGTGTTGGAAGTGAAGAAACACAGGTAAGCCTACGAAAATTGGTGAGAATAGCAATAAATCTGGGGAAAAAATATGATGCAGTTGTGACGAATCCTCCGTATATGGGAGCTTCGGGTATGGGTGAGAAATTAGCAAAATATGTTAAACAAAATTATGCAAATACTAAGTCTGACATGAGCACGGTCATGATGGAAAAAACTATAGGAATGTTGAAATGTTATGGATTTATGACGATGATCAATATTCCTGTTTGGATGTTCTTATCTAGTTTTGAAAATTTGCGAAAAAACATTCTCTTGCAAAATACTATTGTTAATATGGTACATCCGGGAAGAGGAATTTTTGGATCTGATTTCGGTACAACATCATTTGTTATACGCAAGAATTATATTTCAGAATATATTGGTACATATAGAAGGTTGTTTGACAAACAAGTTGAAGTGGAGTCAATAGAAGCAAGGAAACAACAGTTTTTAGAAAACAAGGGTATTTATAATTCGAAACAAGATGAGTATTTAAAGATTCCAGGGATGCCAATAGCGTACTGGGTTTCAAAAGAATTTATTGATTCTTTCAAAAAGGGAATTAGTATAGATTCGATTAGTTCATATACGGGGTCACAAAATATTACAGCAAATAATGAAAAATATTTAAGATACTATTGGGAAGTTAAAAAAGAAGATATTGGGAAGAATGGTTCTCATTGGGCATTTTATATAAAAGGAGGACCATATCGAAAATGGTATGGAAATATTGAATTAGTTGTGGATTGGTCAAATGAAGCTAGATATTTTTACAAGACCAATTCGACATCGAATTTATTAGGTGAACAATATCGATTTAAGGAAGGAATTACATACACTGAATTAACAAGTGGCGTAAATTCCTTTAGATATTTACCCCCAATAGCAATATTTGATAAAAAAGGGCCATGCATTGTTGATGTGAAATATAATTTATATTGCTTGGGATTTTTTAATACTAAAGTTGCGGTGGAATATTTTAAGCTATTAAATCCTACAATTACTCTACAGGTTAAAGATGTAAAAAATACACCAATTATAGTTGATGATAATAAAATGGCAGAAATTGAGGATATAGTTAATCAAAATATTATATTATGCAAATTAGATTGGGATTCATTTGAAACTTCGTGGGATTTTAAAAAACATGTATTGGTTCAGCATGAAAAATTGATTTCAAAATCATATGATTATTGGAAAGTTGAATGTGAACATAGATTTATCAATTTAAAAAAGAATGAAGAACAACTGAATGAGGAATTTATTAACATATATGAATTGAGTGATGAATTGACTCCTGAAGTAGATGATAAAGAAATCACGGTTTCAAAAGCGGAGTTGACAAGAGAAATTCATAGTTTTATTTCTTATGCTGTTGGATGTATGTTTGGACGGTATTCTCTTGATGAAGAAGGTTTGATTTATGCAGGAGGTAGATGGGATAATAATCAATATAAGGTATTTATTCCAGATGATGATAACTGCATTCCAATCACAGATGAAGAATATTTTGCTGATGATATTGTTGGACGCTTTGTAGAATTTGTCAAAACAGTCTATGGCGCAGACACATTAGAAGAAAATCTTGATTTTATTGCAAATGCATTAGGAAACAAAGGCGATACTTCCAGAGAAGTCATCCGAAATTATTTCCTGAAAGATTTTTATGTTGATCATTTGAAAGTATATCAAAAGAGACCGATTTACTGGTTATTCGACAGCGGAAAACAAAATGGATTTAAAGCATTGATTTATATGCACCGTTATGATGCTGATACCGTGGGACGTGTAAGAACAGATTATTTACACCGGGCACAGAAATATGTAGAGACAGCTATGCAAAGTGCCCAGTATACTATTGATAATGCATCATCAGCCTCAGAAAAGTCTAAGGCAACCAAAGCAGTGACGAAATATACAAAGCAGCTTGCAGAAATGAAGATTTATGATGAAGCTATTGCTCATATTGCCAATAAGAGAATTGAGATTGATTTGGATGATGGTGTGAAAGTAAATTATGAAAAATTCCAGGGAGTGGGAGTTGCTCAGGAGGGAAAGAAAACTTTAAAAGTGGATCTTCTGGCAAAGTTGAAATAAAAATAAGTGCCGAAGAAAAAAATTATGGGTTAGCATTATGGATTAAGCGGAGGGAGCTTACTATATGATTTTATCTGATAATGAAACAAAGATTGATTTATTAAATAATGAAGCTATTGCACAAACTGTATTAGCACTTATAAAGGAAAGCAACGATCAACCTATTTCGATTGGTATTCATGGAGATTGGGGTGCAGGAAAGTCCAGTATATTAGAAATGATAGAAAATGCTATTGACTCTGAAGCGGATGGAAAAAGATATTCCTGTATCCGTTTTAACGGTTGGAGACATCAAGGATTTGAGGATTCTAAAATTGCATTAATGAGTTCCATTATTTCTGAATTGAATAAGAAAGAAAAACTGGGAGCAAAGTCAGAAAAAATACTGAAGAAATTATGGAAAAATATTAATTGGATGAATATCGCGAAGACTGCAGGAAAAACGGCCGTCGGAATTGCAACAGGAACAGCACCAATTACAATACTTTCTTCAGCGTTGGATGTGTTAAAAAATGCGACAACTACAAAAGATGGCGTAGATGCCGCAATTGATGCAATAGGTGGTTATCTGAAAGAGTCAAAAATAACGGAGGATACATCAAGCAATAAAGAATTTACTGAATTTCAAGAAAATTTTTCCGAGTTATTAGATGATGCGAAAATCGACAAACTGGTGGTTTTAATTGATGATTTGGATAGATGTTTGCCGGATGTGACAATTAGTACGTTAGAAGCAGTACGATTATTTATGTTTACGGAAAAAACAGCATTTGTAATAGCAGCAGACGAAAGTATGATCCGGTATGCTGTGAAAAAACATTTTCCGGATGTAATTAATGAAAATAAGATTAATGCAGGGGATACGTTTGCGGATAAATATTTGGAAAAATTAATTCAAGTGCCTTTTAGAATACCAGCGTTGGGAGAAGTAGAAGCGTGTATATACATAATGCTCCTTATGGTAGGAAGTGCACTACCAGAGAACAATGCTCAGTATGTAGAATTGTGTAAAGAAGGATTATCAAGAATTCAAAAGCCGTGGAATGTAGAATGTTTTACTGTGGAGGACGTAAGAACAATTCTTAAAGACGATTATTCTGAGTGTGCTGATGAAGTTTTGATTGCAACGCAAATATGCCATTTGCTGGCGGAAAATACTGATGGAAATCCGAGAAAAATTAAGCGTTTCTTAAATATGCTTTTATTACGTTATAAGATTGCACAAAATCGTGGATTTGGTGAGGAACTGGAACTTACTGTTTTAGCAAAAATGATGTTAGCAGAGTATTATATACCTGTATTTTACAAAAAATTACCGGAACATTTAGATAAAGATGGTAAGTGGAAAGAAGTTTCCGAAATACTTGTGAATATAGAAAATTCAATAGAGAAAGAAAAGGTAATAGATAATCAAGAATGCTGGTATGATTTAAATGAGATTGGAAAATGGATTACTTCGGAGCCAAGTATTACAGATAAAGATCTGAGACCATATTATTATGCATGTAAAGAAAAAATAGATTATTTTTCTGGAATCTCAGATGAAAATGACTTGTCTGAAATTGTTGATTTACTTTTTAGTGATGAGATGATAATTGCCGGAGAGATTGATACTTTAAAGAGTCTGACTAACCAAAAAGCAGAAATGATTTTTGATGTTGTTGCTCAGAAAATTATTGAAACAGGTAAATTTGATACAAAACCGAAAGGAGTAGATGGACTCTTTATATTGGTTCAAAATAAATCGGATCTTAGAGAGAAACTTGTGAATTTTGTAGATACAATTCCTGCTGATAAGGTTGGTGTGTGGGTTACAACTGGATGGGATAGAGCACTACCAAAGAAATGCGCGGAGAGAAAACTTTTAGACCAGTATTTAGATAAGTTAAAAAAGAGTGGATCTACAACGATGAGAAATGCTTTGAAGAATATTAAGGAGAACTGATAAATGGGAACATCAACACATAATCCTGGGCAAAAAGGAAGTACACCATTGGTTCCATCTTGGCTTGAAGAACCTGAGCAAGATAATATTAATGAAAATGATTTAAGTAATAGTGAAATTCCACCGGAAGGTGATTCAGAGAGATTCAGAATACCACGTGGAGAATTTACAAGGTATATAAATTCTGGTGGGAAAAGTGGAGGACTTGGTAGAAAAAGTATTTCCAATTATGTGAGAAATACATTAGGTGGAAGTGTTAATGCCACTCACAGAATGGGAGCAGCAAGAAATAGTTCAGCTAAATTATTAAATGTTGCTGGATTATTTGCATCAGGTGGAGCAGCTGCTGTAGAGAAGTATTTATCTATTGAAAATTTGTCAGAAAAATCAGCGAATGATGCATTTATTGAAATTACCGATTTTATTTGCCCGGATGGAGGTCCACAGGATGAAGGGATTGCGAGGACGGCTTATATTTCGGCAATAGAAGAAACACCAGAGATAGCGGAGATAAAATTTAAAGATTTGAAAGCAAATCAAATTATGGTGATTATTGAGCGCACAATGACAAATGCAATATTTAACAGAATTACTAATGATATAGGAAACAAGATTATTTTGCTTCCAGAAAATAGAGCAGAATCTACGGTTTTAATTAAACAAACCAAAGATTTTGTTAAAGGTGCAGTATCAGATGCAATTGCAAATTTAAATATAGAAATAGGAAATATTCGGCAAACAGATTCTTTAAGAATTAGTGATCAGGTGTATAAAATGGCTTTTGATATTATGGCAAGTGCAGGTGAAGAGGAATGAGTCGTTATTTTTTAAGAGCAAAATATGATATAGAAGACATTATTTGGGAGAAAAAAGATAATGCTATAATTGTAGATATTCCTATGCTATCTGATGGCAAACTGAAGTATGGATTGGAACATATTAAGGAAAAACTGAATGAAAATGATGTATATCCATCAGAAATAGGATTTGATGTAATGTCATTAGCTACTATGGTATATATGGCAGATACAAGAATTGAAAGAGCTATTCATGGACAAGATTCATGGACAAGAGAAATACAACTTGAAATACCTGTTTTGGATGTTGAATTGTGGGAAAAGCAGAGGTCAATTATTCAACGCATGCTTAAATTTCTTACAGGTGATATGTGGATAATTTCTTTTGCCAAGAGAACATGGCTATTTAATGATTCTAAAGAAATAAATAAAAAAACAAATAAATATAACAAAGTGTCGTTATTTTCTGGAGGTATGGATAGTTTAATAAGTACGATAAATTTAATGGAAAATCAGCAGAATACATTATTGATTAGTCATGCTGGAGAAGGATTGACCAAGGACGCACAGAAAAATATTGTGACAAAATTAGATGAAAAATATTCAGGTATTTTACATACATGGCTAGACTTATGGATGATGTTTCCAAAGAACTATATTCCAGAAGGTGGTAATGATAATAACACAAGAGGTAGGTCGTTTTTATTTATCGGATTAGGTGTGTTTGCACTGACTGGGTTAGAAAATGTTAATGAACTATTGGTTCCGGAAAATGGGTTAATTGCTTTAAATGTACCACTTGATGAAACACGAGTAGGATCATTTAGTACGCGTACAACTCATCCATTTTATCTTTCATCGTGGAATAAATTATTATCGGAATTAGGAGTGAATATTTTGGTGAAAAATCCATATTGGAATAAAACAAAGGGTGAAATGGCGGCAGAATGTAAAAATCAAGAAATATTATATGAAACAATGAAAGTTTCATTCTCATGTTCATCTCCTGGAAAAGCAAGATGGAAAGGGCTTAGTCCACAGCATTGTGGATATTGTGTTCCATGTATTATTCGACGAGCAGCAATGTATAAAGCTTTTGGTAAAGATGGAACGGTGTATACAGAAAATTCTATTGCTAAAATGCAAAAGAAAAATTCTGAGGGTATGGGGATTCAATTACGTTCATTTGAATATGCGATAGATAAAATTAAAAAGAATCCAAAATGTGTTTCACTGTATATTCATAAGCCAGGTCCGTTACCGAGAAACGAGGAATATTTAAAAGAATTAGGTGATGTGTATAAGAGAGGGCTTTTAGAAGTAGATGGTTTTATACAGGAATATATAAAACAAGAGGGGGAAAATGATGATTTATGATACACATTGTCATTTGGATTTGATAGAGAATATGCCTCAAATTATTAGAGAAATAGAGAATGATCAGATCGGGATATTTGCAGTTGGAACAACTCCAAAAGCATATCAAAAAGAAATAAAACTTTGTGAAAATTGCAGAAATATTCATGTTGGTTTAGGGCTCCATCCACAATTAGTGGCTAGTGGATATGATGATATGGCACTGTTTGAAATTTTAATTGAAAAGAGTTTTTATGTAGGAGAAGTAGGACTGGATTTTACTAGAGAATATATCAAAACAAAAGAGTTACAAATAAAAATATTCCAAAAAATTATTGATTTATGTGAAGAATATGGAGAGAAAATAATTTCCATTCATTCATTAAAATCAGCAGGGTGTGTATTAGACATTTTACAGGATAGCCAAAAAAGAAAGAATAATATTTATATTTTACATTGGTTTACAGGAACAATGGGAGAGTTAAAAAGAGCAGTGGAAATGGGATGCTATTTTTCGATTAATCCTAGAATGTTCAAAACAAAATCGGGAATTGAAATTATAAAAAGAATACCGATTGAGCGTGTAGTACTAGAGAGTGATGCACCATTTACAATGCCATTGAATCATTCATCAGAACTGAAAAAAGTATTAAACAAAGAAATAGAGACTATATCGAGTATTGTTGGATATGATGTTTTGAACATTGTAAGTAATAATCAGAAAAATATATTTAAAAATTAAAAAAATAAAGTGAATGGAATATAGACGAGATAGAAATAGTGAGGTGATGTCGAATGAAATTAAAAAATATCAAGATTTCCAATTACAGATGCTTTAAAGAAACAGAGATTGATTTTGACGATCATATCACATTGGTAGTTGGCAAGAATGGAGCAGGTAAGACGGCAATACTGGATGCAGTAGCTGTTTCAGTCAGTACCTTTCTATTGGGGATAGATGGTGGCATCAGCAGAAGCATTTTAAAGGATGATGCCAGATATGAGTTCCATGATTTAAACGGAACGATTGATCCGCAACATCAGTTTCCGGTAAGCATTGAGAGTACTGGTGATTGTCTGAACCAGCAAAATGTGAAATGGATTCGTTCTTTGAATTCTGAAAGTGGCAAGACAACCATCAAAGATGCGGGTGAATTGACAGGTCTTGCGAAGAAAGCACAGAATCAAATCATGACAGGAGATAAATCGCTGGTACTTCCTCTGATCTCTTATTATGGAACCGGACGTTTATATGCACAGAAGAAGGAAAAGAGAAATCTGAAATCTTTAACGGAGTTTAAACGTCAGGTTGGCTACGTGGATTGTATGGCGGCAGAGTCAAATGAAAAGCTGATGTTGAACTGGTTTCAGATGCAGACACTGAAAAGCCTTCAGGAGCAGCAGAAGACGGGAATACTGGACAGACCATTACTTCTGAAAACAGTTGAAAAAGCAATTTGTCGAAGCTTTGAGAGAATCAGCGGAGCACGAAATGCCAGCCTTATCTTTGATCTTGATACCCATGGACTGGTATTGGAATTTGAAACTGCAGATGGTAATGCACAGAAATTTGCGATGGACGAAATGAGTGATGGATATAAGAACACACTTAGCATGATCGGTGATATTGCCTATCGCATGGCAGTGTTAAATCCTACACTGGGAGATCAGGTGCTGGAAAAAACGCCTGGTGTTGTATTGATTGATGAAATTGATTTACATTTGCATCCACAGTGGCAGCAGACAATTTTAAGTGACCTCCATGCAATTTTCCCGGAAGTTCAGTTTATTGTCAGTTCTTGCGCTCCGGCAGTTATCAACTCTGTTCCAAGAGAACAGATTCGGATTCTGGATCATGGGGAAATATATATGCCTGCGGCACAGACCTATGGAAGAGATGCTAATTCTATATTGCGTGAGGTCATGAATGTATCAGAACGTCCGGCTGATATTAAGCAGCGTATAGACTCATTCTATGCATACATGGATGAAAATAACTACAAAGAAGCAGACAAAGTTTTAACGGAGATTGAATCAATTGTTGGAACAACAGATCCGGATATCGCAGCCGCAAGGACATCGCTGGAGTTGGAAAGAATATTGTGGAGGGGGAGTATTAATGAGAATAATGATTAATTTTACAGTACATATATATGCGGAAGAACGTTTATGCGATGATTTGTTAATTCCGCATAGTAGGAAATATGGAATAGTTGGAAAAGAAATAATTGCACCACTTAGAAAAATTAATAATAAAAGTATAGTTTTTGATGTGGATGATTCGGTATCAATAGACGAGTTTTATCAATTAATTCGAAGGTATATTTACTCTGAAAAAAATAATGTACAGCAAGAACAAACAACTCTTGATTTTGTACAGGAATACGATGTTTTGAAAATATATTTTTTGAAAAAGGGTTTGAGATATTCTATAGCAGATAAAAACAAAACTTTGGAATCTTATATGCGAAAATTAGGTATGTCTAATACGGTCGATATACAGATTTTGGTAAGTTCAGATGCTGGGACGGTATTTGAAAATCATGGAATTCGTTTTTATATAAATTGTAGAGAAGGAAAACAACATAATGAGCCTCATGTACATGTTGATATAAGACAAGGGGAAGGTAGTGGGAGTTTTTCTTTAATAACAACAGAACAATTGTCGAATTCTAAAATAAGAAAAAAGGATCAGAAAATTATAAAGGAAATAATTGAAAACAATCAAAAAGATTTTTTGATATATTGGAATGAACATACAGATGGTTTAGATGTGGATTTAAATCAGGCACTTGGACTTATAAATTATTAATGGACGGGAAAAATTGGTAAATGAAAATAAAAAGCGAGATTATATATACTGATACAATTTATTACTATAAAAAACCTGTTCCTGGATATATATGTAGTATTCTTTTAGCAAATGATTCAGATGAAAAAATTATAAACATTTTAGAACGGGATTCTGATTTAGAATTAGAATATGATTTAGAGCAAAATACTACGATGTCAGATATCAAAAAGGCAATATGCAGGAAAATGGATAAGCGAATAGGAGAATTTTGTGGAAGCTGTCCGTGTGTTTGTATAAAAAGTCATCAGGATTTTATTCAAATTAAAAATATGAATATCACAGCAGAGAGTTTATTGAGAAGGTTCCAAATAGAAGGGAATATGCAAATATATTTTGTGTTTTCAGCACTTCAAGGGGACATTTGGCGAGAAGGACAAATCCATTATTACATGCAGTCACATGAATTTGGAAAACATAATAGACCGCATGTACATGTCAATGCAGGTGGTAGATATAGTGCGTCGATTGATATAATTACAGGTGAGATACTTGCAGGAGAACTTTCTGGAAAATATATGAAACAAGTAAAAAATAAAATTGAAGAGAATTGCGAGTTTTTGATTGAGTGTTGGAATAATATGACAGATGGAATAAATGTTGACATTGATTATAGATTTGGTTCTACATCTTTTAGAATTAATGGTAGTTGTTATGAAGAGAAAATTATAGCGAATTAAAGCTGCTTTGGTTAAATAAAAAAATACTATGTAGACGGTCTGTATAAATTAGATTAGGAGTTGAATTAATGGATTTACAAAATATACAAGAGCAGTTAAATACTGAATTTTCTAAAGGAGATACCCGAATTATATTCTGGTTTGATGATAAAGGAGAATATGAAGACGAAGTATTTGAGTTACAGTTGGATAATGCAAAATTACATATTTTGGATGGAACAAACTGGTTTTATTCCAAATGGTTATTAAATGAATCAGATACAGAGAATAAGTATCTTGTATATGCA
>JABLTO010222639.1_pt1 | contig 24675 bp, 26 predicted proteins | sample 7160091 | NCBI WGS metagenome assembly JABLTO01 (sample SAMN14651225, study PRJNA627086) | human gut metagenome | isolation source: feces | host: Homo sapiens
CCGGTGTGAGGGACGCATATTTTGTTTTCAATTCATTGTTTGTGCTCTCAGTCAAAGCACGATCCTTGGGGACCAGAAAATAGTTATCCTCGAACTTCTCGCCAAGAATCACAAACAGATGATAGAAGTCTGTGTTAAAGGTTATTCGTGCTCTGTTCTCGCCACGCCTTGATCTGGGATCGTTCAGCATAACCGTGATATTATTCTCCACGGTATCAGCATGAGCAACGAAATTGTTATTGCCTCCGGATACAGTGATTTCGGCGGCTTTCCCCGGCACCGTAAGATTGCCGGAAGAATTGACTGGTAAATTGTCACTCATCTTGTTTTCCTCCATTGTTTATTGTCAGCTTGTCAACGTGTTGATAGAAGTTGTTGTTGCCTCCAGAGATGTTGATGTTGAAGAACGTTGGATTGTTGTTCACCATCTGCTGAGTCACTGGAGGAGTATCCTGACTGGCAGCATCCGAAGTGTCATCTTCAACAGCCTCTGCGGTTATCGTTTCCTTCGTATCAACAGTGTAAGTTGTCAGGCCATCAAGGAGGCCTTCACCCATATGTGCAGTGTACTTTCTTGGGCCTCGGCCGTTTGACGGGCACCATACATCATAGGTTTTTCTGCCTACAGAATTATCCCTCCGGTTCACAACTACATAGTGCCAAACGCCAAGAAGGAATGACGGAAGGCATACTTCTTTGAGGTCGCCAAGCGCGGCCTTTTTCTTTTTCTCACCATTTGGCCCAATATAGAACTCGTCGCCAGCCTTAATGGTCTGATCCTGCTGAATAAGATCAACAATTGCTCGAACCAGATTGACGTCCTTATGTACCGTCTCACTCATATCAAGGAAGTTATTCACAAATCCGATCATTCGATTCAGAACGGATTGATAGGCCGTTTTCACTTTGAAGTCAAATGCCGATATTGCCTGTTCGTCGTCAAAAGGCAGGTATGTGCTGTTCGATATTTTGCAAGCCTTATAGTTGTTTGCCGTGCCTTTCAGATTCTCCTTGCCAGGATCTGTGTAATCAGGATTGATTACCTTGATCAAACCCACAAGCACTTCTGGATCGGACAGGCCGTCGCTATCACCAGAATAATGTTCTCTCGCCTTCATTCGTTGCCGGAGGGCTTGTAATACCAACGTAAAGAAGGCGCCTCCGCATAGGCGAGGATACTCATTTGTTGTCACAGGTTGTCCCTCCAAATCCCAGCTGTTTTTCAGGATGACGGAAGCTTATTGCATCAGGTAATCCGTATCAAACCCCACTAATTCATATTATATCGCAAGAAATACAAAAATACAATCTCTTCCTGTGCTCGTTTGACAATGAGCACAGGAAGTTTCTGCTTTCGACCTAATTAACCTTATCAACTATGGCGGTTGACGCTTTAAACGATTAGATATGCCCTGTGAAAACCGCAAGACCTATTTATTGGATTTCGCAAAGTTGTAAGTTGTTGAGGTGAGGTCGTGATAAGCCGATTGACAACCAATGTTTGAAAATGAGCCAAAGGCTCCCGTTAAAAAAAACGGCGAGTTTTTTGGCCTTTTGTGGTGCCCTTTTCTCGTCGGGAAAGGGCATTCACTATGTTTGCGTACCGCTACCATTTTTCCAACGGTGAAACCATCTCTATCGAAATCCCCGATGATTGGGGCGAGATCCTCATCGACCTGGACCGCCAGGAGTACAACAACGACCACAAGGAGACCCGCCGGCATTACTCGCTGGAGGGCAAGGTCTACGAAGGTATGGACTACGCCGTGGAAGACCCTGGTCTGGAAGCCCTCTTTGCCGGCCCTACCGATGAAGAGCGGCTCCGCGCCGCCATCCAGAAACTCGCCCCCGACCAGCAGGCTATGATCCGCGCCATCTATTTTGAAGGAGTCAGCGTCAACGACTATGCCGCCCGGATGGGCGTGACGCAGTCCGCCATTTCCCACCGTTTGCAGACGGTGAAGAAAAAATTAAAAAAACTTCTGGGTTGACCCTCATATCCGCCCGTTCTCCTGGCCGTATGTCGGAAGGAGCAAGAAAAGCAGCCTTCCAGAAAGGATGAACGCCATGAGACACAAGCTGAAGATCAGCGTGTCCAAGGAGCCGCAGAATGGCGGGGTGGTCAGATGCCGCAGCGTGACCCTGCGGGAGAAAATGCTCACCCGGCTCCTGGGCCGCAAAGAGCGGGTGATGATCCTCATTCCCGGCAACACCGTGGAATCCCTGGACATCACCGAGCTGCCGGAGGGAGGTGCGGCCTGTGAGTAAGATCAAGCTCCTCCTGGATGTAGTGGAGGATATGCGCTCCCTCGCTGACAGTCTCCAATCGTTGGCAGACGCCATGACCCAGGGAGAATCCCCGGAATCCGAGCCGATACAGAAAGACTCTCAGCCCCCTCCCAAGGAACCGGTAGCCACGCTGGAGCAGGTTCGGGCGGTACTGGCCGAAAAAAGCCATGATGGGAAGATCGAAGCAGTCCGGGAACTGCTGCAGAAGTACGGCGCACCGAAGCTGTCGGTAGTAGACCCTAAGCACTACCCGGCTCTGCTGAAGGATGCGGAGGTGCTCTGATGCCGCCCTCCAAACACGCCGTTCTCTCCGCCAGCGGCGCCCATCGCTGGCTCCACTGCAACCCTTCGGCGCGGCTGGAGCTGGAGTTCACCGACCGGGAGACGGAAGCCGCAGCTGAAGGCACCGCCGCCCATGCTCTCGCCGAGCACAAGCTCAAAAAGGTGCTGAAGCTGCGCTCCCGAAAGCCCGTCAGCCCGTATGACTGCGATGAAATGGACGCCTACACCGATGGGTATGTGGAGTTTGTGCTGGAACAGCTGGAGGAAGCTAAGACGCTCTGTGCCGACCCCCTCGTCCTCATCGAACAGCGGCTGGACTTCTCCTGTTATGTGCCGGACGGGTTCGGCACCGGCGACTGCCTGATTGTGGCGGACAAGCTCCTGCACATCATTGATTTCAAGTATGGACAGGGCGTCCTGGTGGACGCGGAGGAAAATCCCCAGATGATGCTGTACGCTCTGGGCGCCCTCCGGCAGTTCGACCACCTCTACGACATCGTCCGGGTCGCCATGAGCATCTACCAGCCCCGCCGGGAGAATGTGTCCACCTGGACGATCTCCGTGGAGCAGCTCATGGAGTGGGCGGAACACACCCTCAAGCCCAAGGCGGAAATGGCCTACCAGGGTGAAGGGGACTATGTCCCTGGCCCTTGGTGTACCTTCTGCAAAGCGGCGGTGAAGTGCCGCGCCAGAGCGGAAGCCAAGCTCCAGCTCGCCAAGTACGAGTTCGCCATGCCGCCGCTCCTCACCGATGCGGAGATCGAGGACATACTCTCCCGGCTGCCCGGCCTGACCAAGTGGGCCGGCGAGATCGAAGCCTATGCTCAGGACGCCGCCATTCACCACGGCAAGGTGTGGCACGGCTTCAAGCTGGTGGAGAGCCGCACAAACCGCAAGTACACAGACGAGGAAGCCGTGATCCGCGCCGCCAACGCCGCCGGGTACCTCGACATCTTCAAAAAGTCCCTCATCCCCATCACCGAGATGGAGAAGCTCATGGGTAAAAAGGCCTTTGCTGAGATCCTCGGCAACCTGGTCGAAAAGCCCAAGGGCAGGCCGACCCTGGTTCCGGTATCCGACCGACGTCCGGCCATCACCACGATGGATGCCGCCCAAGAATTTACTGAAATTACGGAGGTATAACGATATGTCTATCAATCACAAGAACCCGACCAAGGTGGTCACCGGTGTTGTCCGCCTGTCCTACGCCAACGTCTGGGAGCCGGCTTCCATCAACGGAAGCAACCCCAAGTACAGCGTTTCCCTCATCATCCCCAAGACCGACACCAAGACCATCGATGCCATCAACGCCGCCGTGGACGCCGCCATCAAGGACGGAGCCGCCAAGTTCGGCGGCAAGATCCCCAACAAGGCCGCGCTGAAGCTCCCCCTGCGGGACGGTGATCTGGAGCGGGACGATGAAGCCTACAAGGGAGCCTACTTCGTGAACGCCAACAGCACCACTGCGCCCCAGATTGTGGACCGCTCCGTGCAGCCCATCCTGGACCGCGCCGAGGTCTACTCCGGCTGCTACGCCCGTGTGTCCATCAACTTCTACGCCTTCAACTCCAACGGGAACCGCGGCATCGCCTGCGGCCTGGGCAACATCCAGAAGGTGCGGGACGGAGAGCCTCTGGGCGGTCGTTCCTCTGCCGCTGATGACTTCTCCACCGATTTCGATGACGATTTTCTTTCCTAACGAGCATCCGGCGAGGGCGGCGGAGTAATTCTGCCGCCCTTATGCCGCAGGAAAGGAGGTCCTATGAAAACGCTATCCATCGACATTGAAACCTTTTCCCCGGAGCCGCTGGTCAAGTGCGGCGTGTACCGTTACTGCCAAGCTCCAGAGTTTGAAGTGCTGTTGTTCGGCTATTCCGTGGACAGCGGCCCCGTCCGGGTGGTGGATCTCACCGCCGCCGAACGCATCCCCGCCGATGTGCTGGCTGCGCTGACCGACCCGGCGGTGTCCAAGTGGGCCTTCAACGCACAGTTCGAGCGGGTGTGTCTCTCCCGGTACCTGGGGTACCCTGTCGGACAATACCTGGACCCCGACTCCTGGTACTGCACCATGGTCTGGTCTGCTACCCTGGGTCTGCCCCTCTCTCTGGAGGGGGCCGGCGCCGTGCTGGGGCTGGAGAAGCAGAAGCTCAAGGAAGGCAAAGACCTGGTGCGCTACTTCTGTACGCCGGCTAAGGCCAGGGATGGCTCCACCTTCCGCCGGCTTCCAGCAGACGCCCCGGAGAAGTGGATTTCCTTCAAAGCCTATAACCTTCGGGATGTGGAGACGGAGATGTCCATCCAACAGAAGCTGTCCCGTTTCCCAGTCTCCCAGGAGGAGTGGGAGAACTACCATCTCGACCAGCGCATCAACGACCGGGGTATTCTGCTGGACCGTACCCTGGTGGCCCAGGCCATCCGTTGTGACGAGCGGTTCAAGCGCACCCATCTGGAACAGGCTCGCTCGGTCACCGGGCTGGAGAACCCCAACAGCCCCGCCCAGCTCAAAGCGTGGCTGGCGGAAAAGGGCGTGGAAGCCGAGTCCCTCTCAAAAGCGTCCGTGCTGGAGCTTCTATCCCATGCGGAGGGCGAGGTGGAGCTGGCGCTGTCCCTGCGGCAGGAGCTGGCCAAGAGCAGCGTCAAAAAATACACCGCCATGGAGTCGGTGGTCTGCCCGGATGACCGCGCCCGTGGGCTGATCCAGTTTTACGGGGCCAATCGAACCGGTAGATTTGCCGGGCGTCTCATCCAGGTGCAAAACCTCCCGCAGAACCATCTGCCCGATCTGAAACAGGCCAGGACGCTGGTGCGGGACGGACGCTTTGACGCCGTGGAGCTGCTCTATGACTCCGTCCCGCTGGTGCTCTCCGAACTGATCCGCACCGCATTTATCCCCATGCCGGGATGCCGCTTCTTCGTGGCGGACTTTTCGGCCATCGAAGCGCGGGTCATCGCCTGGATCGCTGGGGAGCAGTGGCGGCAGGAGGTGTTCGCCCAGGGCGGGGATATCTACTGCGCTTCCGCCAGCCAGATGTTCCACGTCCCCGTGGTCAAGCACGGCGTCAACGGCCACCTCCGGCAGAAAGGCAAAATCGCGGAGCTGGCCTTGGGCTATGGCGGGTCGGTGGGGGCGCTGAAGGCCATGGGCGCGCTGAACTACGGACTTACCGAGGAGGAGCTGAAACCCTTGGTGGACGCCTGGCGGCAGTCCAATCCCCGCATCGTGAAGTTCTGGTGGGATGTAGACCGCGCCGCCACCACCTGCGTCCGGGACAGAGTCCCCGCCGAGACACACGGCATCCGCTTCTTCTACCAAAGCGGCATGATGTTCATCGTACTTCCCTCCGGCAGGAAGCTCGTGTATGTGAAGCCAAAGATGGGCGTCAACCGCTATGGCAGCGAGTCCGTTACCTACGAAGGCGTGGGCGAACAGAAAAAGTGGCTGCGGCTGGAGAGCTACGGCCCCAAATTCGTGGAGAACATCGTCCAGGCCACCGCCCGCGATATCCTGGTGGAAGCCATGCGCCGGCTGGAAGCGGCGGGGTACCAAATCGTGATGCACGTCCATGACGAAGCGGTCATCGAAGCCCCGGCGGACGCCTCCCTGGATGACATCTGCGCCATCATGGGACAGACCCCCGCCTGGGCGGAAGGGCTGCTGCTCCGCGCGGACGGTTATGTCTGCGACTTTTATCAGAAAGACTGAGGTGACCCTTATGGGAATCAACAAATTCAACTGTGAGGGCTACTACGACCCTACGGCCTATGAAGCCCTGACCCGGATCGAGAACGAGGCGCGCAAGATCCGCTCCTTCCGTCCGGTCGTGTATATCTGCTCACCGCTCTCCGGGGATCTGGAGGGCAACCAGGAAAAGGCGGCGCACTACTGCCGCTTCGCGGTGGACGCCGGGTATATCCCTATTGCGCCCCATCTGTACTTTCCCCGGTTCATGGATGACGCCAACCCCAGAGAGCGGGATCTGGCCCTGTTCATGGACATCGTCCTGCTCACCAAATGCGCCGAGCTGTGGGTGTTCGGGGACACCATCTCCAAGGGCATGGGTATTGAGATCGAGAAGGCCAAGCGCAAAGGCCAGACCATCCGCTACTTTACCGAGAACTGCCAGGAGGTGTCCGTATGAAAATCGCTGTGGGCAACAGCCGCATGGATAAGAAGTGGAAGAACCGGGATATTTCCTGGGAGGGCCTGTGCCAAAGGGTCAGCTCCACCATTCGCACCACGGAAACCGTGGAGGAATACCGCAAGCTGAAAAAGGGTGCCCAGGACAACATTAAGGATGTGGGCGGCTTCGTGGGCGGTCAGCTCCGGGAGGGCCGGCGCAAGAACGGCATGGTGCTCTGCCGCTCCATGCTCACGCTGGATATGGACTACGGCAAGCCTGGGGTCTGGGACGAGATCGACCTGCTCCATGACTTTCAGTGCTGCGTCTACTCCACCCATAAACACACGCCGGAGCATCCTCGGCTGCGGATGATCATCCCCCTTGCCCGCGACATCACCGAAGAAGAGTACCCGGCGGTGGCCCGGATGGTGGCCAAGGAAATCGGTATCGACCTGTTTGACGATACCACCTATGAAGCCTGCCGCCTGATGTACTGGCCCTCCACCTCCGCAAACGGCGAGTTTTTCTACAAGACCAAGGATGGCCCACTGCTGGACCCGGACGCCTATCTCGCCAAATATGCCGATTGGCATGACGCTTCTACCTGGCCGGTTTCCTCCCGGCAGTCTGAAGCGGTGCGCCGGAGCATCACCCAGCAGGCCGACCCTCTGGAAAAGCCCGGCATCGTGGGCGCTTTCTGCCGCGCCTATACCATTGAGGAAGCAATCGAAACCTTCCTCTCCGATGTCTACGAACCGTCCTCCATGAACGGGCGGTACGACTATATCCCCGCCGACTCCGCCGCCGGCGTGGTGGTTTACGATGGGAAATTCGCATACAGCCACCACGCCACCGACCCGGTCTGCGGCAAGCTGTTAAACGCCTTCGACCTGGTGCGGCTTCATAAATTCCGGGAGCTGGACGAGAATGTGGGGCTGGATACCCCGCCGGGCAAGCTGCCATCCTTCAAGGCCATGAGCGACATTGCCCTGGGAGATGATAAGGTTAAGGCTGTCTTTGCCGGGGAGCGCATCGCCCAGGTCGCCGCCGAGTTTTCCGATGAGGACTGGCAGAACGGCTTGGAGCTGGACAAATCCGGTCATGTGAAAAACACCCTGCGCAATCTGACTCTCATTCTGGAAAACGACCCTAACCTCAAGGGCGTGGTGTTCAACCAGCTCCTGGACGGGATGGAAATCAAGGGCGAGGTGCCCTGGAACCACCCCTCCAAGTTCTGGCGGGATGCCGATGACGCTCAGCTCATCAGCTATGTAGATGCTCATTACGGTGCCTTCTCCGCCCGGAACTACGATATCGCCGTGACCAAGGTGGCAGATGATCGGGCTTATCACCCCATCCGGGAGTTCATCGAAAGCCTGCCGGAATGGGATAAGGTTCCTCGCGTGGATACGCTGCTGGTGGACTACCTGGGCGCCGGCGACACCGCCTATGTTCGGGCGGTGACCCGGAAGACCCTCTGCGCCGCCATCAGCCGGGTTCTGCGTCCGGGCTGTAAGTTCGACTCCATGCTGGTGCTCAACGGTCCCCAGGGTGTGGGCAAGAGCACCCTCATCGCCAAGCTGGCCGGAGAGTGGTTCTCGGACAGTCTGAACCTGGGTGACACCAAGGACAAGACCGCCGCCGAGAAGCTCCAGGGGTACTGGATCTTGGAGATCGGCGAACTGGCTGGGCTGAAAAAGGCGGAGGTGGAAACGCTGCGCTCCTTCCTTTCTCGGCAGAACGACATCTATCGCGCAGCCTTTGGCAAACGGGCCACGCCCCATCTGCGTCAGTGCGTGTTCTTCGGCACCACCAACGCCGAGTCCGGCTATCTGCGGGACACCACCGGAAACCGCCGCTTCTGGCCGATCAAGACCCCCGGCAATGGGAAGAAGCAGTCCTGGAACCTGACCCATGAAGAGATCCTCCAGATCTGGGCGGAAGCCCTGGTGTATGTGCGGCAGGGTGAGAAGCTCTACCTCTCTCCCGAAATGGACGCGCTGGCCAAAGATGAGCAGCGGGAAGCCATGGAGTCCGATGAGCGCGAGGGGCTGGTGCGGGAGTACCTGGACACCCTGCTGCCGGAACGCTGGGCGGAGATGGACCTCTTTGAACGCCGCAATTTCCTGGGTGGCTCTGACTTCGGCGGTCTGCAGGAGAAAGGTACCGTCCGGCGCACCAGTGTGTCCAACATGGAGATCTGGTGCGAGTGCTTCGGCAAGGAACGGGCCAACCTGCGCCGCACCGACAGCAACGAGCTAACAGGCATCCTGGCGCGGCTGGGCTGGAAGCGGGCGGATAACAAGGTCAGGATTCCCCTCTACGGGCCGCAGTACGTTTTTGTTCCGAAGGGGTGTTCCAAGTGAAAAGATGGGTAAGCACAAAATTCGGGAACAGGTTCCGAGGGACAGCTCCGCACTTTGGAACCCCAGCCGGAACACCCCATGGGAACGGCGGAAGCCCCATAAGCGGCAAGGAAAACCGGCTTCCTTGTTCCTGTGTTCCCAACATTTCTTATATATCGAAAGATGTAAGAAATAGAGGTCATCAGCACGCAAAACACGCATATACGCGCGTAAAGGGATTTTTCGGTTCCCGGAACACAGGAGGCCGATATGCGGGAGAAAGCCATTGAAGCCAAGCTGGTGAAGGCCGTCCGAATCATGGGCGGTCTTGCGCCCAAGTTTTTAAGCCCTGGGTTTGATGGAGTGCCAGACCGCTTGGTGCTCCTCCCCAAGGGGAAAATCGCCTTCATTGAGCTGAAAGCTCCTGGCAAGGCGCTCCGGCCTTTGCAGATAAGGCGGAAACAGCAGTTGGAAGCCCTGGGCTTTTCGGTGTACCGCATTGACAGCCCAGAGCAGATTGGAGGGATACTCGATGAAATACAGTCCTCATAAATACCAGACCTACGCCACGGACTTCATCCTGGAGCATCCCGTTTCGGCGGTGTTCCTGGACATGGGCCTTGGCAAGAGCGTCATCACCCTGACCGCCATCTTCGACCTCTGCCTGGACAGCTTCCTGGTTCGTAAGGTGCTGGTCATCGCCCCTCTGCGCGTGGCTGCGGACACCTGGCCCGGTGAGATCGAGAAGTGGGACCACCTGCGAGGGCTTACCTACTCGGTTGCGGTCGGCAGCGAAGCCCAGCGCAAGGCGGCGCTCCTGCAGAGGGTCAGCGTGTACATCATCAACCGGGAGAATGTCCAGTGGCTGGTGGAGGACAGCGGTTTGCCCTTCGACTATGACATGGTGGTCATTGATGAGCTGTCATCCTTCAAAAGCTACCAGGCCAAGCGGTTCCGCGCTCTGCTGAAGGTGCGGCCCGGCGTCAAGCGCATCGTGGGCCTGACCGGCACGCCCTCCTCCAATGGGCTGATGGACCTGTGGGCGGAGTTCCGGGTGCTGGACATGGGCAGACGCCTGGGCCGGTTCATCACCCGGTACCGCAGCGCCTACTTCCAGCCGGACAAGCGCAACGCCCAAGTGGTGTTCTCCTACAAGCCCCTGCCGGGAGCCGAGGACGCCATCTATGAGAAGATCTCCGACATCACCATCTCCATGTGGGCCGGCGACTATCTGGATATGCCGGAATGTGTGGTCAACGAGGTCAAGGTCGACCTCTCCGAAAAGGAGCGGCAATCCTACGACACCATGAGGGCGGAGCTGGTGCTCTCCCTGAACGGTGAAGAGGTGGACGCCGGGAACGCGGCGGCTCTGGCGAACAAGCTCTCTCAGATGGCCAATGGCGCGGTGTACGGGGAGGACAAACGGGTGCTCCGTCTGCACGACCGCAAGCTGGATGCCCTGGAGGACCTCATCGAAGCCGCCAACGGCAAGCCCGTCCTGGTGGCCTACTGGTTCAAGCACGACCTTGAGCGCATCCAGGAGCGGTTCATCGTCCGGGAGATCAAGACCAGCCGGGACATCGCCGATTGGAACCAGGGCAAGATCCCGGTGGCGGTCATCCACCCGGCGTCCGCCGGCCATGGGCTGAACCTGCAGTCCGGCGGTTCCACCCTCGTCTGGTTCGGACTGACTTGGTCGCTGGAGCTTTACCAGCAGACCAACGCCCGGCTCTGGCGGCAGGGGCAGAAAGACACAACTGTGGTCATCCACCACATTATCACGAAGAACACCATTGACGAGCGAATCATGTCCGCCCTTCAAAAGAAGGAACGAGCGCAGTCGGCTCTGATTGACGCAGTTAAAGCGGATCTGGAGGTGCGAAAATGACAGCGAAAGAATATTTATCCCAAGCCCGGCTTCTGGATGCCCGGATCAACGCCAAAATCCAGCAGGTCGCGGATCTCAACGATTTGGCCACCCACGCCACGGCCACCCTTACGGGGATGCCCCGCAATCCCAACCGCTCCGAGTCCCGGATGGCGGAAGCGGTGGTCAAGATCGTGGATTTGCAAAACGAGATCAACCACGACATTGATGAACTGGTGGATTTGAAGCGGGAGATCACCCGCCGGGTGAAATCCATCCCCAACGCCGAGTATCAGCTCCTGTTGGAGAAGCGGTATCTGTGCTTCATGCCCTGGGAGAAGATCGCCGTGGACATGGGCTATTCCATCCAGCACATCTACCGTCTCCACGATTGGGCGCTGCGGGAATTTCCCGTCCCCCAGAAAACATGAGAGTTCGATGTATTGAATGAGAGTAGCTCCGTAGTGTATCATTAAAATTGCCAAGAGAATCAAGCGAAGCCATCGTGGGGCCACCCCTGCGGTGGCTTTTCTTATGCCCGGAAGGAGGTGGAACGGTGCCCACAAAGCCCAAGCGCCCCTGTTCGTATCCCGGCTGTCCCAAGCTGACGGACGGCAGGTTCTGCGAGGAGCACGCCAAGGCGGAGGCCAAACGCTACGAGAAGTACGACCGTGACCCGGCTGTACGCCGCAGGTATGGCCGTGCCTGGAAGCGCATCCGCGACCGGTACATCCAGGAGCATCCGCTGTGTGAGCTGTGCCAGCGGGATGGCAGGCTGATCCCCGCCGAAGAGGTGCATCACAAGGTACCTCTCTCTGAGGGCGGCACACACGCACGGGACAACCTCGTTGCCCTCTGTAAATCCTGCCACGCCAGAATCCACGCCCAGTGCGGGGACCGCTGGCACAAGCACTGACCCGGTAGGGGGATAAAAATCTCTACAGCCTGTGGGCCGTGCAACGGGCCGGGGGTCTCGCGCACAAAATCGCGGTTTCAAAGGGGGTATATACCCCAGGCCGAGAAAGGAGGAAGTCTGTGGCCAAAGACGGTACCAACCGCGGCGGCGCCCGTGCTGGTGCCGGCGCAAAGAGAAAGCCCCTCGCCGACAAGATCGCCGAGGGAAATCCAGGCAGAAGGAAGCTGACTGTCATCGACTTTCAGGACACAGCCGATTTAGAAGGTCAGCCCATGCCGAAACCGTCAGCCATGCTGTCCGCCACCCAGAAGGATGGCAAGACGCTGGTCGCCGCCGAGGTCTTTGAGAAGACCTGGACCTGGCTGGCGGAGCGGGGCTGCGCCGCTCTCGTTTCCCCGCAGCTTTTGGAGCGATACGCCATGAGCGTGGCCCGCTGGATACAGTGCGAGGAGGCCATCACCGAGTATGGCTTCCTCGCCAAGCACCCCACCACGGGGAACGCCATTCAAAGCCCCTATGTGGCGATGAGTCAGAACTTCATGTCCCAGACCAACCGCCTGTGGATGGAGATCTACCAGATCGTCAAGGAGAACTGTTCCAGCGAGTACGGCGGGGCCACGCCCCAGGACGATGTGATGGAGCGGCTGCTGTCCGCTCGGAAAGGAAACTGATATGACAAAATACAAAACGGCTGAGAGCGTGCGGCGCGGTCACCCGGACAAGCTGTGCGACCTGATCGCCGACAGCATTCTGGACGAGTGCCTGCGGCATGACCGCTATTCCCGCTGCGCCTGTGAGGTCATGGCCACCAAGGGAAAAATCTTCGTCTGCGGGGAGATCACCTGCGCGGCGAAGATCAATATCCGCTCGGTGGTACGGGAAGTCCTCCGCAAGGTGGGCTACAACCCCATGAAATTCATCGTGTTCGTCTATGTTCACCGGCAGAGTCCCGACATCGCCGGCGGCGTGGATTCCGCTCTGGAGGTACGGAATAGCGGCAGCGAGGATGTGTTCGCTTCCACCGGTGCCGGCGACCAGGGCACCGTGTACGGTTACGCCACCAAGGAGACCTGGACCCGTCTGCCCGTCCCGGTGGTCTTCGCGAATGAAGTCTGCAAAGGGCTGGATGACGCCATGCACGATGGAACTATCCGGGGCATTGGCCCCGATGGCAAGGCCCAGGTGACCGTGGCCTATGAAGACGGAAAACCCGTGGGCGCCAAGAACATTGTGGTGTCTGTCCAGCACGATGCGGACAAGGATTTGGAGGAGCTTCGCCGGGAGATCATCTCGGAGGTTCTGTATCCCATCCTGGACCGCTTCGATTTCCCCAAGGATGCGGAGATCCTCATCAACCCCTCCGGCAGATTTGTGGAGGGCGGTCCCGCTGCTGACACCGGCCTGACCGGCAGGAAGCTGATGGTGGACACCTACGGCGGTCTTGCCGCCCATGGCGGCGGAGCCTTCTCCGGGAAGGACCCCACTAAGGTGGACCGCAGCGCCGCTTACATGGCCAGAGCCATCGCCCGGAACGTGGTGGGCGCGTGGCTGGCGGAGGAATGCCAGGTGTCCATCTCCTACGCTATCGGTAAGGCGGAACCCACCGCTGTGGAGATCGACACCTTCGGCACCGCCAGGGTGGACGAGGATGTGATTCGGCTGGCGGTGCTGGATGTGTTCGACCTGCGGCCCGCTGCCATCATGTCCCTGCTGCATCTTCGCGCTCCCATCTATGCTGACACCGCCGCCTACGGCCACTTCAACGGCTACAAGTTCAACTGGGAGAACCTCGACAAGACCGAGGAGCTGAGAAAGGCGGTGGAAAAGTATGCTGATTGAGCGCAAACACACCGCCGACCTTATCCCCGCCGACTACAATCCCCGCAAGGACTTAAAGCCCGGCGACCCGGAGTACGATAAGCTGAAACGCTCCATGGAGCAGTTCGGCTATGTGGAGCCGGTGATCTGGAACAAGGCCACCGGTCGGGTGGTGGGCGGTCACCAGCGGCTGAAGGTGCTTATGGACATGGGCGTCACCGAGGTGGAGTGCGTGGTGGTGGAGATGGATGAGGAGCGGGAAAAAGCCCTCAACATCGCCCTCAACAAAATCTCCGGCGATTGGGACAAGGACAAGCTGATGCTACTCATCTCCGACCTGCAGGGCGCTGACTTTGATGTGTCCCTCACCGGCTTTGACCCCGCCGAGATTGATGACCTCTTCAAGGACAGCTTGAAGGATGAGGTCAAGGATGACGAATTCGATGTGGACGCCGAGCTGCAGAAGCCTACTATCACCAACGCCGGGGATGTGTGGACGCTGGGGCGGCACCGGCTTGTCTGCGGGGACAGCACCAAGCCGGAGACCTTCGCCCTGCTGATGGACGGTCTGAAGGCCAACCTGGTCATCACCGACCCGCCCTACAATGTCAACTACGAGGGCGGCGCCGGGAAGATCAAGAACGACAACATGGAGAACGCCGCCTTCTATGATTTCCTGCTGGCGGCGTTTCAAAATACCGAGGAAGCCATGGCGGACGATGCCTCCATCTATGTGTTCCATGCGGACACCGAGGGGCTGAACTTCCGAAAGGCGTTCTCTGACGCCGGCTTCTACCTCTCCGGGACGTGCATCTGGAAAAAGCAGTCCCTGGTGCTGGGCCGTTCGCCCTACCAGTGGCAGCATGAGCCGATCCTCTTCGGCTGGAAGAAGAAAGGCAGACACCAGTGGTACACCGGGCGGAAGGAGTCCACCATCTGGGAGTTCGACAAGCCCAAGAAGAACAAGGACCACCCGACCATGAAGCCTGTCCCGCTCCTGGCCTATCCCATTCTCAACTCCTCCATGAGCAACGCCATTGTGCTGGACCCGTTCGGCGGTTCCGGCAGTACCCTCATCGCCTGTGAGCAGACCGACCGCATCTGCCGCACCATCGAGCTGGATGAAAAGTTCTGCGATGTCATCGTGAAGCGGTACATCGAGCAGGTGGGCAAGGCGGACGGTGTATCCCTCCAGCGGGACGGCCTGACCTACCGCTATGAAGAGGTGGTCGGGGACGATGCGGAAGACATCCCGTTGTTCTGAGGAGGTAAGCATGGAATCGAATACAGCTTTGACCCTCGGCAGCCTCTTCGATGGCTCCGGGGGTTTTCCTTTGGGCGGTCTGCTCTGCGGGATCACCCCGGTATGGGCTTCGGAGATCGAACCGTTCCCCATCCGGGTGACCACCAAGCGGCTTCCCTTTATGAAGCACTACGGCGACATCTCCCAGATGGATGGCGGGAAGATCGAGCCGGTGGACATCATCACCTTCGGCTCCCCCTGCACCGACATGAGCATCGCCGGACGGAGGGCCGGTCTGGACGGGAAGCAATCCGTCCTCTTTTACCAGGCCATCCGCATCATTCAGGAAATGAGGGATGCCACCCATGGCAAATATCCAAGATACCTCGTATGGGAGAACGTCCCCGGCGCGTTCAGCTCCAACCACGGGGAGGACTTCAAGGCCGTCCTCGAAGCGGTCATCGGGATCAAGGAACCGGGCGCCCAGGTGCCTATGCCTGAGAAGAACCTCTGGCCCTACGCCGACCTGTACATGGGAGAGCAGTGGAGCGTTGCGTACCGCACTCTTGACGCGCAACACTGGGGAGTCCCCCAGCGAAGACGCCGCATCTTCCTTGTCGCAGATTTTGCAGGCTGGGGTGCCGGACAAGTACTATTTGAGTCCGAAGGCCTGTCAGGGTATTCTGCGGAGGGCTTCCGTGCGTGGCAAAGAGCTGCCAGAGATCCTGCGGCTGGCTCTGGAGCGGCAGGCCTCTGCCTGAACGACCAGGGCGGGAACTGCATGGACGTGTCCAGCGGAGTCGCCGCCACGCTCCGGGCGGAACACCATGGGCATCCGCCCTGTGTGTTGGACGCCGCTGGCTTCTGCACCGAACACTCGGCGGACAGCCGAGGCATCGGTTTTGAGCCGGAGCGCGCCCCTACGCTTCGGGCGGGCGTGGTTCCCGCCGCTATCGCGCTGGAGAGCCACCCCATCGACAGCCGCATCAAAATCGCCGATGACGGTACCGTCCAGACGCTGACCTCACGCATGGGGACGGGCGGGATGAATGTGCCGCTGGTTATGAAGATCCGCTCCGGCTGCGAGGGAGGCGGGAAAGGGCCGCTCATCCAGGAGGACAAGTCCGCTACGCTGGGCTGCAACAACGACCAGACCCTTTTCGAGCCTGTGGCCTTTGGCATCTCCTCCGACCAGTCCAAGGCCATGCTCTCCAGCAATCCCCACGCCGGCATCTACAAAGCCCGGACATCCCGCACCCTGGACACCGGGGGTGGAAACCCAGGCTGCAATCAAGGCGGGATTGCCGTGGTCACACAGGAGAAGTCCTACGCCATGACCATGAACAGCTATGTCCAGGTCGAGGAGGAAAAAACACCGGCGCTGCTCTCACGGGACTACAAAGACCCCACCGCTGTGAACAGCGGCTACACCGTGCGGCGGCTGACTCCCACCGAGTGCGCCCGGCTGCAGGGCTTTCCGGACTGGTGGTGTACCGGCCTGGAAACCCCGGAGCCGACCAGAGAGGACATCTCGTTCTGGACGGAGGTCTGGGAGACACACCGCAGAGCCGTGAATCCCTCCGTGAAGCCCAAGACGGAGCGGCAGATTGTCAAGTGGCTGAAAGCTCCGTACTCCGATGCGGCGGAATACAAGATGTGGGGCAACGGCGTGGCGCTTCCCTGTGTCTGGTTCGTCCTCTCCGGCATTGTGTTCAGTACACAATTATCTCCCGCATAATTCTACAATCCCAGGTCTCTATTTGACTTGATATTTGGGGGCCGCAGAGCGAATATGTGACTACCAAAAATCAAGGAGGAACGAGAAATGACCCTGCGATACAACCTGACCGGCGCCGACCGCAAACGGCTGGTGACCGCCATTAGCGAGATCACCGGCGCCCCTGCCAAGTACCTGGGCGCACCCAGCTTCGCCTACCAGGTGGACTACTTCACCATCGACCGCAATGGCGGCGTCACCTTTGATGACTGTGCCGACAGCGAGGAGATCGAAAACCTCATCGAAACGCTGGACCGCCAAGGCTTCACCGCCGAACCGCAAGAGGTCGAGGCATCCGAGGATGAGGAACAGTCTCCCGCCGAGGTGGACGGGCTGTGCATCTCCATGCCCGCCAGCCTGTTCTCCGAAACGGCGCTGCAAAACCTCATGGACATCACGGCGGCGAAGGGCAGCCTGATCCGCAAAGCCCTGGGGGTGGAGGAACTGCCCATCGAAGTCGGCGAGACAAAGGTCTCCTTCCCCTGGTTTGCCGGAACTCCCACGCCGGAAGAGGTCAAGGCTTACGACCACTTCATCTGCGCCCTGTGCGAGATGGCCAGGAACCAAAAGCGCATCACCGCCAAGGAGCGGGACACCGGAAACGACAAGTACGCCTTCCGCTGCTTCCTCCTCCGATTGGGCTTCATTGGCCCGGAGTACAAGCAGGAGCGCAAAATTCTCCTGCGGAATCTGACCGGCAGTTCCGCTTTCAAAGCGATCCCCCAGAAGGAGGTGGCGGAGGATGCGGCTTCCGAGTAAGGAAACACTGGCGCTCCTCCGCTCCCGCTACCCCAAGGGCGCACGAGTGGAACTCGTCCGCATGGACGATCCCCAGGCCCCGCCTGTGGGGACGAAGGGAACGGTGCTGGGTGTGGACGATGTGGGGAGCATCCTTGTGGCATGGGACAACGGCAGCGGCCTGAACGTGGCCTTCGGCGAGGATGTCTGCCGCAAGGCCGAGGAATAAGGCACTGTAAGATACACAGTTTTCAGACCACAAGATCGTGTAGTTTATGGCTCAAATAGTCCTGGATATAGTGTGCCTTCAGAGGTAATATGACACTACCGAAAGGGGTGCGGGTTGCCGGCGGCAACCTTTGCGGCAGAGCCGCAAAAGCACCGACCGAGCCGGAAGGCGAGACAACAACACCAACCAGGAGGCAGAACCATGAACGAGAAAACGAGAGTCCAGATCGAGGAAATGAAGAAGCAGACCATCGGGGTCGAGGTCGAGATGAACAACATCGAACGCAGCCGGGCGGCAAAGGTCGCCGCCGAGTTCTTCGGCACCGGGCGGTTCGAGGACACCGCCAGACGCAACGGCTACTGCACCTGGTCAGCCTGGGACGCCCAGGGCCGGGAGTGGAAATTCCAGCGGGACGTGAGCATTGACGGACCCGACAGCCAGAAGTGCGAACTGGTCACCCCAATCCTGACTTACGCCGACATGGAAACCCTGCAGGAGCTGATTCGGCGGCTTCGCAGAGTGGGCGCCAAGAGCGACTCCACCAGGGGCTGCGGAGTTCACATCCACATCGGCGCCAAGGGCCACACCCCGCAGACCCTGCGCAACCTGGCCAACATCATGGCAAGCCACGAGAGCCTTCTGGCCGAAGCCCTCAACCTCGACCATTACCGCATGAGCCGGTACTGCCGCACGGTTGACCCCCGCTTCCTGGAACAGCTCAACCGCAGGAAGCCCACCACCATGGCCGACCTTGCCGACATTTGGTATGGGAGCCAGGGCGCCAACTACGGCAGAAGCCACCATTACAATGACAGCCGCTACCATATGCTCAACCTCCACGCCACCTTCACCAAGGGCACGGTCGAGTTCCGGCTTTTCCAATTTGACGCCCCTGCGAACGGGCGGCGCAACGGCCTTCACGCCGGCCAGTTGAAGAGTTACATCCAGCTTTGCCTGGCGCTCAGCCAGATGGCCAAGACGGTGCGAACTGCCAGTCCCAAGCCCCAGCAGAACGAGAACCCCAAATACGCCATGCGCACCTGGCTCCTCCGCCTGGGCTTCATCGGTGAGGAGTTCGAAACCGCACGAGATATCCTGACCCGCCGCCTTTCCGGTGACGCAGCCTTCCGCAACGGCAGAGCCGCCGCTTGAAGGACGCCGCCCAGAGGCCCCCGAACCCGCTGACGCGGGCTTTCGGTGGTAGAAGGGGTACGCACCCCGGAAAGGAAGGATCACGGAATGAAAAGATACTACATTGCCTACGGGAGCAACCTCAATGTCCAGCAGATGCGCTGGCGCTGCCCTGGGGCGCGGATCATTGGCACCGCGGAACTGCAGGACTACCGGCTCCTGTTCAAGGGCAGCAAGACCGGCTCCTATCTCACGGTCGAGCCGGAGAAGGGATGCACGGTCCCCGTTGCGGTCTGGGAGGTCACCGAGCAGGATGAACTGGCGCTGGACCGCTACGAAGGGTACCCCAGCTTCTACTACAAAACCGAGATGACGCTGGATGTCAAAGGTATCCGCACCGGCAAGCTCCGGCGCAGGAGGGCTTTCGTGTACATCATGCGGGAGGAACGCCCCTACGGCGTTCCCGCCAACAGCTACTTGAGCATCTGCGGCCAGGGCTACCGATTCTTCGGATTCCCCGTTGACAAGCTCCTGGAAGCCTGTCGGTACAGCAGAGAAAGGATGAAGCACCATGAAGGAAGATAACGTTACCCGCCTGGCAATCTGCCCACGCTGCGGCCAGCCCTACTACGAACCTCCGGCGCTTTCCCGGCTGGACAACGAGACCCTCATCTGCCCGGACTGCGGCACACGGGAGGCGCTGGACAGCATTGGCGTTTCGCCTGAGGAGCAGGACTCCATTATCCAGACCATCCACCGCTGTCTGAGGTCGGAATGAAGATGTAAAACACACAATATCTGACCGCCATGTTTGTGTAGTATATTCCTCCGAATTGACTTGCTATTATTCGCTTTTAGAGCGAATATGTACACACCGAAAGGGAAAACACCACTGAATTGGAGGACACGAACATGAAGAAAACCACCGCCCAGAAGGCCGCGACCTACCGCCTGCCCGAAGCCACCACCCCGGAAAACCTGGAAATGAAGCTGATGAACAACCTGGGGACCATCCTTACCTTTGGAGACCGCATCCTCGCCGCCGGGTACTTCTACGATCCCAACGGGCGCAGCTACTACGGCGCTGTGTACCGGTTCACCACCGAGGATCACACCTGCGAAGGCGACATCAAGCTGGTCAGCGTTTCGGATGAGACCTTCATCGACAACGGGCACGCCATGGCCTGGGCGATGAGCAAGGCGAACTAAAGCAACCCAACATAACACTCTGCAGGGATGGAGCCGGAAGGCTCTGTTCCTCGTTACAGCCGCGCAGGGCTGTTTTTTTATGCTCATTTTACGGAGGTGACGGACATCAGAAAGCTCAAAAAATACACCCCAACGCCCTTCATGGCCAAGGGGTCACACTACGACAAAGCCCTGGCGGACTATGCCGTCAGCTTCATCCAATGTCTCTGCCACACCAAGGGTACCTGGGCGGGAAAGCCCTTCGAGCTGATTGATTGGCAAGAGCGCATCATCCGCGACCTGTTTGGCGTAGTCAAAGAGAACGGCTACCGGCAGTTCAACACCGCCTACATCGAGATCCCTAAGAAAATGGGCAAGTCGGAGCTGGCCGCTGCAGTGGCGCTTCTGCTCACCTGCGGGGACGATGAGGAACGCGCCGAGGTGTATGGCTGCGCCGCCGACCGCCAGCAGGCATCCATCGTTTTTGAAGTAGCGGCGGATATGGTGAAGATGTGTCCGGCACTCTCCAAGCGGGTCAAGATCCTCGCGTCCCAGAAGCGCATCGTCTACCATCCTACCAACAGCTTCTACCAGGTGCTCTCGGCGGAGGCCTACTCCAAGCATGGCTTCAACATCCACGGCGTGGTTTTTGATGAGCTGCACACCCAGCCAAACCGAAAGCTCTTTGACGTCATGACAAAGGGTTCCGGGGACGCCCGGATGCAGCCCCTCTACTTCCTGATCACCACGGCGGGGACGGATACCCGCTCGATCTGCTACGAGACACACCAAAAGGCCAAGGACATCCTGGAAGGCCGGAAAATCGACCCCACCTTCTACCCGGTCATCTACGGAGCCGATGAGGGGGATGACTGGACAGACCCCAAGGTGTGGAAAAAGGCCAACCCCTCCCTCGGCATCACGGTGGGCATCGACAAGGTCAAAGCGGCCTGTGAGTCCGCCAAGCAGAACCCCGCCGAGGAAAACAGCTTCCGCCAGCTTCGGCTGAACCAGTGGGTCAAACAGGCGGTGCGCTGGATGCCCATGGAAAAATGGGACCGCTGCGCCTTCGCTGCCTCTGAGGACGCTCTGGAAGGCCGGGTCTGCTACGGCGGCTTGGATCTGTCCAGCACTACGGATATTACCGCCTTTGTGCTGGTCTTCCCGCCGCTGGACGAAGAGGACAAATACACCGTACTGCCTTACTTCTGGATACCGGAAGACAACATCGACCTGCGCGTCCGCCGCGACCATGTGCCTTACGATGTTTGGGAGCGGCAGGGTTACCTCCAGACCACAGAGGGAAATGTAGTCCACTACGGCTACATCGAAAAGTTCATCGAGCGGCTGGGAGAGCGGTTCAACATCCGGGAGATTGCCTTCGACCGCTGGGGCGCCGTGCAGATGGTGCAGAATCTGGAGGGCATGGGTTTCACGGTGGTTCCCTTCGGACAGGGCTTCAAGGATATGTCGCCGCCCACCAAGGAGCTGATGAAACTGGTGCTGGAGGAACGCATCGCCCACGGTGGTCACCCTGTCCTGCGCTGGATGATGGACAACATCTACATCCGCACCGACCCGGCAGGGAACATCAAGCCGGACAAGGAAAAGTCCACAGAAAAAATCGATGGCGCCGTTGCCACCATCATGGCCCTTGATCGGGCCATCCGATGCGGCAACGACACCAGCGAGTCGGTCTATGACAGCAGAGGGCTGCTGTTTATTTGATTTTCAGAGGTTAATCGTCATCCTCCCCGTAACCATAAACGGTGTTTTTACACCCACAGTGAGGACAGATGATGTAGGCGTAGGGGTTGTCATCATCCTCCCACGGAAGCGTAAGATCTCCTCCTCTGAGGGACATTCCACAATTGATGCAGTCTTCCATAAGTAAAACCTCCTGTTTTATCAAGCTGTCGTTTTGTTGAGAATCTCCTGAATGCGTTTTTGGCGGTCGGCAATAGCGGTGAGCTCCTCTGGCGTGAAAATAATGTCCAATACAGCTTCATCCCATTGAATAAGTTGAGCGGTATAATTCCACGGAGTTACTTTCAGTCCTGATTCACCCAGGAGTTTGCCATTCTCCGTCAGAACATAGTCTCCACAAGGGAGCCTTACAGCTAAACCAGCAGCCACCAGACGCTTATTGATTTCGCGGTTAGATACTCCAACTTTACCACCGAGCTTTGTTGCAGTAAGCATATTCCCGGTTCGATGGTTTAGTGCATCACAGGGGATGGATGGCACGTTTTCTTCTGCTATCTCGCTTACGGCAGATTTGGCGGTCAATTTTTCTATGTGAATGGATTGGAAAAAGTCTTTTATAGCCGTGCGCTTCTTTACCAACAAAATCACTCCGGCCGTTGTCGCAACTGCCAATACAACCCATTTCTTGTGCTTCCAAATCCATGCTCCAGCTTTGGTGACGTTCTCTTTTATCTTCTCTAAGGGAGTCGGCGTGACCGGGGCACAGTTTTTAATGTTAAGGCTCATAGCTCTAAACCTCCTTGACCGTTCTCCTATTATGTATTATACTTCCGGGTATAAGAAGTGTAAATAGAAGTTTCTTTGATTTATTTACTTTATAGGTAAGGAGTATATTGAAATGCAGTACGACCTCCAAAAAATAGGTAGAATAATCCGCTATGAGCGCAAAAAGCACGATACATGGACTCAGGAAAAGTTTGGCACCATGCTGGGTGTTACTGGAAAGCAAGTATCGAATTATGAAAACGGCAAACTACTTCCTCCTCAAGATATTCTGCTAAAAATGGCAGAGCTTTTCAATTGTGAATACGGGTACTTGCTGGGAGAAGAAAGTTACAAAGATGGATCAAAGCTAAACACAGCGGTGTGTGATTTCATGGGTTTGAGTAATCGGTCTGTTGAATCCATTAGGGCCGCAACACACAAAGGTTTAACAGCAGAGCTTGGCGACAGGCAATGCGCCATAAACAGCTTCTTTGAATCCCCGTATTTCGGAAGATTTATCGACTGCCTGGTTGATGCTGTAGATATAAGCAAACGTCTAACGGCATTTAACGATGCTCTTTCCCAGGAGTTAATCAACCGCTATGGTGAAAAAATAGTGGCTCAAGCCACAATTTATTGCTCACTTAGTGACGCTGTACCTGCAAATATTACAAGTGATCCTCACTTTCAGGAGGTTGTCAAAGAAATAAGAGCTGCTATAGATAAAGGCCAAAATCAGGAGTACGCTCAAAAGGTCGCACGCTATGAATTGCGAGAAGCATTTGAGGACCTAATCAGGGGTATAGAATGATAACTTGCCTGTTAAATCTCGATAACGTTTTCAAGGCATCTATCTTCGGATAGGTGCTTTTCTTATGCCCACTTTTAAGGATGGTGATGTGTATGGGCATCTTTTCCGGCTTGTTCAAATCCCGCGACAAGCCCCAGAACCGGACATCCGGCAGCGGGTACAGCTTCTTCTTCGGCGGCTCCACCGCCGGCAAGAATGTCAACGAGCGTTCCGCCATGCAGATGACCGCTGTGTACTCCTGCGTCCGCATCCTGGCGGAAGCGGTGGCGGGTCTGCCGCTGCACCTCTACCGCTACAAGGAGGATGGCGGCAAGGAGAAGGCGCTGGATCATCCGCTGTACCACCTGCTCCACGATGAGCCGAACCCTGAGATGAGTTCATTTGTGTTCCGAGAAACCCTTATGACCCACCTGCTCCTGTGGGGCAACGCCTATGCCCAGATCATCCGCAACGGCAAAGGCGAGGTCATTGCCCTCTATCCGCTGATGCCAAACCGCATGGTAGTGGACAGGGATACCAAGGGCTGGCTCTACTACCAATATACCACCAGCACCGAGGACGCGCCCACCATGAAGGGCGTCACCGTCAACCTGCCGCCCTCGGATGTACTGCACATCCCCGGCCTGGGCTTTGACGGGCTGGTGGGGTACAGTCCCATTGCCATGGCCAAGAACGCCATCGGTATGGCGATTGCCTGCGAGGAGTATGGGGCCAAGTTCTTCGCCAATGGCGCGGCCCCCGGCGGCGTGCTGGAACATCCCGGCACCATCAAAGACCCCCAGCGGGTACGGGAGAGCTGGCAGTCCACCTTCGGCGGCAGCGGCAACAGCAATAAGATCGCCGTTCTGGAAGAGGGCATGAAATACACGCCTATCGGCATCTCGCCGGAGCAGGCGCAGTTTTTGGAAACGCGAAAATTCCAAGTCAATGAGATCGCTCGAATTTTCCGAGTGCCGCCCCACATGGTTGGCGACCTGGAAAAGTCGAGCTTTTCTAATATTGAGCAGCAGTCTCTGGAGTTCGTGAAATACACGCTGGACCCCTGGGTGATCCGCTGGGAGCAGACCATTCACCGGTCGCTCCTGCTGCCGGACGAGAAATCGCGGTATTTCGTGAAGTTCAATCTGGAGGGCCTGCTTCGCGGCGATTATCAGAGCCGCATGAACGGGTACGCCATCGGTCGGCAGAACGGCTGGATGTCCGCCAACGACATCCGGGAGCTGGAGAACCTCGACCGCATCCCTGCCGAAGATGGCGGCGACCTGTACCTAATCAACGGCAATATGCTCCCGCTCAAGGACGCGGGGGCTTTTGCAGATACCGAATCCAACGATGACGGAAAGGAGGAAAATGCCGATGAAGAAGTTCTGGAAGTGGAAGAACAGAATGGTGACCAATCAGGAGAATCCGATGCCGACGGAGGAACGGACGCTGTTTCTCAACGGCAC
>JABLTO010242065.1_pt1 | contig 24593 bp, 13 predicted proteins | sample 7160091 | NCBI WGS metagenome assembly JABLTO01 (sample SAMN14651225, study PRJNA627086) | human gut metagenome | isolation source: feces | host: Homo sapiens
ATGCACTGCCTGCCCGCCTTCCACGACCACAAGACCACCGTGGGCAAGGAGATGGGCGAGCGCTTTGGCCGCGACGCCATGGAAGTGACCGATGAAGTGTTTGAAGGCCCCCAGAGCATCGTGTTCGACGAGGCCGAGAACCGGATGCACACCATCAAGGCCGTCATGGCGGCGACCTTGGGCTACGAGAAATGATGGATTCCGCTTGTGCGGAATATGATGTGCTGCGCAAGCAGAAACAGGCTGTTGGAACAAGGATCCAACAGCCTGTTTTTGTATGATCTGTGCCAGACCGTCTATCTCTCGCCGCAGATCTGTATACCCGCAGGCGATGTAGATGCTTGCCCCTCCATGGAGTGCTGCGTCTCTGTATTTTTTAGACTGCTCTCAAAAATACATTTTTCCATGGTACTATTTTCACACTTTGGCGCGGGCGAGGAAAGACATGGTTTCATTAGGCGGGTACCATAAGTCCGCGTATAGCGCAAAAAAGTCTCAAATGTTTTGTGTGGTTTGATGATAGTATTTTCAGTTGACGTATGATACACTGAATTTTAAGGAGTTATTCAGTTGTACTGTGACTACTTATCTAAGCATTTTTACGGACACCCAATCTTGCATACAAAAATGCGAAATCTGCTTTGAAATGGGGTATTTGCTTATGTTTAAAATCAACAATCTGGCAAATCAGACAAGTCACATCGTCACCGAACAGAAGGGTATCTTCTCCATTGTTGAGCACAATGTCGATTTCTCCGTAGCGCCTTGCAATGCAATGGAAGAATACTATATGAGCCAGATGAATGTCAAACGGAAACAGGCCATTGCCAATCTCAACGGAAAAGTTGGGCTTGTTCTCCAAGCGGGCGCAATGCAGTACATTGTTGGCAACGTGCAAGCAACCACCGGATTGAAGGGTGTTGGCGACTTCTTAGGCAAAATGGTAAAAAGTTCCGTCACAAAAGAAAGCGCAATCAAGCCGGAGTACGTCGGAACGGGTGTGCTCGTGACCGAACCCACCTATAAATATCTTCTGACCGAAAATGTCGGTGACTGGACAGGCGGTCTTGTAATGGAAGACGGCATGTTCCTGGCCTGTGAATCCACTGTCAAGCACGAGATTCAGGCACGCTCCTCGCTTTCTTCTGCAGCACTCGGAAATGAAGGACTCTTCAATCTACGGCTTGCTGGCAATGGTGTATGTGTACTGGAAAGCAATGTTCCCCGTTCGGAAATCGTAGAAATCGACCTTCAAGACGACATTTTAAAAATTGATGGCAGCTTTGCGATTTGCTGGTCCGGCAGTCTCAGCTTTACGGTTGAACGTTCCGGAAAAACCTTGCTTGGTTCTGCCGCATCCGGTGAGGGTCTGGTAAATGTTTATAAGGGAACTGGCAAAGTATGGCTTGCTCCATTAACGCCTTCTCAATCACTGGTTAGCGCAACGCATGCAAAAAGTGCAAAGTAATTGAACACCTGTTCTTCTTGCTTTCACTGTTTTACTTCTTCAGAGCATTATCTTTGCAAAAAGCTCTTGGCCTTTAATATAGAGGTCAAGAGCTTTTTGCTTGCCGCTGAGCTTCTGCTTCAAAGATTGTGTTCAGCTTAATTTTCAATCATCTACACTTTGCGTTTCAGATAATTCTTCCCAGTCTTCCGGATTTCCGCATCTACGGAGATACTTATGCCCTCCATCGACTGCACACGATCCGCAAGAACAAAATTTGAAATCATGTACAGAGTAGCTTTCTATAACGTCCCTGCACTTTTTACACCGGATTATATTTCTCACTATTTTCATCATGCACGTCACCCGCAGTCAATTATCGGCGTTCACATCATTTTTTGAGCCGCAGATAATATTTTTCAAGGCTCTTATCGCAGACATCTACAATATGCAGCCAATCTTCCCGTGTGAGCTTGCGGAAGATGATCGGGTTCACCTCGATAGTTTCCACATCCTTGCAGCGCATCAGGAAACGCATATCCTCAAACCGCTTGAACGGATTGGAAAGAACATTTTTCTCCACATCCTTCCGGGTATAACCGCCCTTCTGATAAATGCTGGTGGATTTCTCTGCGATCATCCCGTGCGCCTTGCGGTCCTCGTAGAAGTCGATAAAGTAGTCCACCACATCCGGCAGGGCAACTCTGCCGCTGCTGTCCATGTACTCATAGATTACTTTGAGCAGCACCGGCTTGTAGGAATAGCTCATGTCCATCGTTTCAATAAACTTCATGAACTTGTCCGCCATATTCTGCGGCGTAATGAGATCCCAGCCATACTGTTTCGCAATGTTGCGGATGCTTTCCTCCCGGAAATAGTGGAACATCCGCTTATCACCAAAGGGAATCGAAAGGTCCGGTTTGACTTTTCCGTCCTTAATGTAGCGCTCCACCGTCTCGGACTGCACATCCACCATCCGGACGAACTCGATCTGCGAGATCATATCCTTGACGCTGTCCTGCCAGTTGAAAAGCTCGATGATCTCATAGTCGGACACATCGATTGGCACATCCAGCCACGCCTCCGGCTTTTCACCCTGAAACAGCATATCCTGATCCAGCTTGCGCTTGTTCTCCGGTGCCAGCACATACGCCATGGGCTGGTATTTTGCAATGTCGAGCACCCAGTGCAGGCTGTAAGGCATATTGAACATATTGGCGTTGTCCACAAAGTCAACCACCAGCAGATCCTCTTTGCCCGGGCAGCGGCGTGTGCCACGGCCAAGCTGCTGTAGATAGATTGTTTTGGACATAGTCGGTCGTGCCATGAACAGCACCGTGGTATGCGGGCTATCCCAGCCTTCGTTCAGAAGGTCACAGGCACAGAGAACATTGGTCGAGCCGGTTTCATAGTCCTTCAGGATTTTTTCCCGAACCTCTACCCGATCCCGCCCGGAAACTGCTTCCGCCTTCACGCCGCTATCCCGCAGTAGCTTTGCAATTTCGGCCGCATGGTCTACGCTGGCGCAGAAGATCACGGTCTTTTTGCCGTTGACGTACTTTAAATAGGTATCAACGATCAACTGATTTCGTTCCGGAATGAACAGCTTGCTTTCTAGGTCCTGCGAATTGTATTTGATGCCGTTGATTCGCACATCGGTCAGGTCGATGTTGGTCTTGACCCGGATGCAGCGAATCGGCACCAGAACGCCACGCTCTACAGCAGTTTTGAGATCCATTTTGTGGGCAACGTTCTGGAACAGCTCCAGCATATCTTCGCCATCGCTGCGTTCCGGGGTAGCGGTCAGCCCCAGAATGAACTTCGGGTGGAAGTAGGTGAAAATCTTCTGGTAGGTGTTGGCTGCCGCATGGTGACATTCGTCCACGATCAGGTAGTCAAAATCCGTAGGCGAGAACTTTTCCAGATTTTTGGAAATGCTCTGTACCGTTGCAAAAATGACCGTCTGGGTCATATCCTTCTGACTTCCGGTGTACTCTCCCAAAGTCGCTTCCGGCCAGACCTTGGCGAAGGTTTCTTTTGCCTGCGATGCCAGCTTCAGGGCGTTGACCAGAAACAGCGTGCGTCCGCCCACTGCCTTGGCATCCGTTGCTGCCGTGATGGTTTTGCCTACGCCTGTTGCATGGTACAGCAGCGCAATGGTTTTGCCGTCCTCTCGCATCTTCTGCAGGTTCTCGGTGGCCTCCTGCTGGTAATCCCGAAGCTCGATGGTCTGTCCCATCTGCACTGGCAGGTCCACTTCAAATGCCTTGAACATGGGGCTGGTGCCCAGAAATGTAATCAGCTCGTCCTTGACCTTTTCCGGTTGCTTTTCCAACTGGCTGTAGATCCAACGGTAGACTTTCCAGTTATCATAGATCAGGCTGTTCTGCTTCAGAAGGTCATCAGCGTATTTGTTTTCGGACACCTTGCTGGGGTTGTGGTAGGTCTCACCGTCAATCTCGATTGCAATTTTGGATTCAGGAGATTCCAGCGCAAAGTCGATATAGCGATGCCGTCCATAGATGTCCACGCAGGGGTACTGGACCTGCAAATTTTCGGTTTTCTCAGGTCCAAAAGCCTCACAGAAGAGCTGCACAAACAGCTCCTCCGCACGGCTGTTGACACTGGTTGCTTTCATTGGCTCCATGATGGCCTCCTAAATTCAGACATGCTTTATTCTCACAGATTATAGTAGTGCTCCACCAAAGTCCTGAATTACGAGATCACTGTCACGGCCGGAAATCGATTTGCCAGTCGCTTTTTCGATCTCATTCAAAATAGCAGTTGCGCGCTTGATGAAGAAATCATCAAACCGGTCTGCGCGGATATCACTCGTATCGATCAAATGTGTCTTAAGATAGCCATCCAGTATATCTGGTTCGACTTGGCCTTTCTTTTCAATCTTGGTCAGATATTGGCTTGGTGCTACTCCGCCAATTTCACGGTTTGTAGAATATGTAATAGGTGTCTTATTCACAACAGAATTCCATTTTGCACGCGGCAGACCTTTTTTCTCACAATAATCTCGTGGAAATATATGGTGAATATCTATGCTCTCTGCTTTATAAACCGTAAAGTCCATTTCACGACCGCTGATAAAATCTTTGCACTGATTCTTCAAGATCCGTGCCATAATACCTTTATAGGCGGCACTCAATCTTGATTGCAAGGATAGCAAGCGCACCGGGTTAAAATAAAACTCCTGAACCGTTTTAGGCGTTTTGCTGGCGTCATCCAACCACGCCATTACCCCCACCACATCGTACACATAGCGTGTTTCATTTGCGCTTCCATACATTTCGCCAAAGACACCGCACCAATACCATTGCTTTATTTTATCTTTTACGCTCGTTGTTTTGATGCGGTTATGGTCTGCCAGCAACGTGCAAAGAACTGCAAGTGGAATCAACTGCGTCGTATATGGCAGGTCTTTACTAGAAAAGATCCGTTCTTCCTGTAATATTTTTTCCGCTTCCACAAAGCCTTCCGTCAAATCATCTGCATAGCGCTGGTATTCCGCCAGCGTCAGATTCAGCACATCTTTCTTTTTGCAACTCACGGTCCCGCCTTTTTTATACGAAGATAACAGAGTACAAGCCGTCAGGAAATCCGTCGCAGAGGTCACTGAAAGAATGTCGTCACTGAAATATTTTTTCTGTCTTTCTTCCCAATCCTTGCGTAGTTCAAAATTATCCATTGCAAAAATGGCAGTAACCAGCTCAAATACAGTAAGCGACACCCCACCTGTATTGACATTTTCGAAGACCTGACAAACCGCCTCCTTGGGGGTATCCTTGTCCAATGTAATCACTGGAATCGTATACTGCCCCAACGGAACAATTACTTTGGAGAGAAAGTCCATATACAATTTTGCAGCATTTGAATCGTACTGATGATATTGCATATAGTCCATTTGCCACTTGCTGTATTTGCTCGGATCAAGAATAATGTTTAGCGGGAACACGTTCTGAGCGTATTCCTGAGATGCCGACGAAAGATCCAGCTCAACCTTTCGACCAAAATCTGAAGTTATTTTCCGATCCTTAGGAACCGAAATAATCGAATCCACCCGGTCAATCGTGCTGTTAACAGCTTTGACCATATCAATATAGTAAAAGCGTTCTATTTCTTGCCCTTTGTCTGTTCTTGTTCTAACTGCTTTCTCACTAAAAAGTGAAGAATAGACAGATGTCAGTCTTTGTTGTCCATCCAGAATAAGTTCATCAGGTATCACCTTGTCTGCAGAAGGCACCCCTTCAACAACTCGTGATTTGAAGTGAATACTCTCATTACCGTATTCCAGAAACATTGCTGCACCGATAGGATAACCATTTGTAATACTTGCAATCAGTGCTTTTATCCTACCATCATCCCATACCCAGCCTCTTTGAAAATCAGGAAGTTGCGTTTTTCCTGTATGGATTGTGGCCATCAGGTCTGTGATTTTTCTATCATTCGTTTTCATAGAACACGCCTTTCTTCACTCCACACCAAGTGCTTTAAACACCGCATCCTCTGCGCTGCTATAGAAGATCAAATTGAAGCTCCCCACCAGTTCCGGTGGAACAGTCCCCAGATCAACGGCACTTGAAATCGGCAGCAATACTTTCTTTGCACCGCTATCGAGGCAGACCTGCAGGCTGTTGGCAAGCTCATCTACCTTCAAGATCGTTCCACTGATGCTGATCTCGCCCAGAACTGCAAGAGTGCTGACCGTAGGACGACCAAGAGCAATGCTGCACAATGCAATCAAGGTGGGCAGTGCCAGCTTTCCTGTCATACCAATGCCCTGAAGATCCTGATAGTTGATGATGTAGTCCTTAGATGCCGTGCTGATGCCGCCGCTAATGCGGTTTCCGTTGGCTTTCAGGAAGTTAAAAGCCGTGTTGGTGGATTCTCTGCAGTCGCGATCACTGCCAAGGCCGGTGCGCTCAAACTTTCCACTACCCGGCAACATCTGGCTTTCCAACCGGAACACACCGATCATGCCACTTTTTCCACGAGAAACGGTATAGACCTGTCCCGGATTGCACATTCCATCTGGGATAAGCTTTCCACCGCCCTGTTCGGGAACCGATACGAACTTTTCTTCAAAGGTATCCAGATCAATGTAGCTGAAATTCACATCATAGAACTCCATGCCACCCAGCTTTTTCAGTTGCTCTTTCACACGACGGCGCATTTCCAGCGCAAAGACAAGGATCTCCTCCAGTTGCTCTTTGGTAAACTCACCATCCGGGTACAGCAGCTTTACATAGCCGCCTACGATCTTACGCACTGCGATCGTATCACGCTGATTCAGATTTTTACCAAGGCGGAAATACTTATCTAGTGCATCGCCGTACTGCTCCTTACGCAGTTCCCGGATAAACTCAGCAAGATAATCCGTGATGAAGCCGTAGTCGTTGGTGAAATGCTCCGGGCGGAATTTTGGGATCTCCCAGCCGGGAATGTAACAATGCAAGCGATCCAAAAATGCAGTGTCTGTTCCCATTTCAGGCGGGAATGGGTCAAACAGGCTGGAGGTTTTCAGCAGCACATCTACGCTCTGGTTGATGTTGCCCACAAAGACCATCGAGGCCGAGGCTGCTTTTTCCTCTTTGCCACGGGCAAAGGAACCGGATGCCATATAGTCCTTCATGATCTGGATGCCGTCTTTGTCCTTGAACTTGATACCAGCAACCTCATCAAAAGCCACACAGTCCCAAAGTCCCACCAGACCAACGGTCTTTCGTCCCATGTTGTAGAACAGGTTTGCCACAGTCGTTTGTCCACCGGACACCAGAATGCTGTTAGGGCTGATTTCCTTATAGATGTGGGATTTACCGGTGCTGCGAGGTCCAAGCTCGCAGAGGTTGAAGTTGTTCTCCACCAGTGGCAGCATACGTGCCAACAAGAGCCATTTCTCCCGCTGGTTCAACTGCTCCGGCTCATAACCGCAAGAACGCAGCATTACATCCATCCACTCGTCCTGCGTGAAGGCTTTACGCCCGGTGCGTACTTCCTCAATATCGATATGAGGCATCTGGATGGGGGTCAGTTTGCGGATGCTGATAGGCGAAACATCCTTCTGCTTTTTCTGCCGGGGTTCGCTGTCAAGATCTTCCATACCAAAGCTGCTGTCACCTTCGGATTCATATTCCAGTTGAACGATGCACCAGATGCCGCCGCAGAGCAAGCGGTCATATTTTTCCGGGTAGTCGTCCGTAATGGGCACATTGGAGAGTCCCAGATTGGAAAACTCTGCAAAGAAGCAGTCTTTCTTGATATCCAGATGCACGGTCACCATATCAATAATGGTGTGGCTGCCGTTCCGACGCAACTGAGAAAGCACCTTCTGCGCCTCATCCGGGCGCACAAAGTTATCTGCCAGAATATGCTTTACGTTCTGCACGCCCTGCTCGATGATCTCCTCATCGTCCGAGCTGCAATACTGCCCCAGCAGAAACTCCAGCACATAGACCGGTACGTTGGCACCTTCCTTGATCTTTTTGGTCAGATCCTTGCGGACGATGCGACCATCAAAGTTTCCCCGCAGTTTCCGGCGCAGTTCTTCCCGGTTTCCCTCTGCTGCCTGATCCATCATTAGCATACGGTGTACCCGCCTTCCTTTTTGTTAGAATCCAAAGCCAAAATCGTCTGCAAAGGCAATATCCATCATCACCGGATGCCGCCACTGTTCCAGACCTGTATCCTCATCGTAGACCACAAGATAATACTGCTTATCCTTGTCGTACTTCTTGTTCTTAAAGGTAAAACGCAACCGGAAAATGCGCTTTTGTGCGCTAAGCTCCCGGTTGTCTGCCACATAGGTGTTTTCGTTGGAGATTTTCTCGTTGTCCTCCGAGATAAAGAACACCCGGTACTTTGCCGGTTTCACAGTATCGCTGACGGCTTCCGACTGGACAAAATCCATGGAGGTGATCAGATTCGTGATCTTGTGGAGAATGCTAACCAGTGCGATCTCTGCATTCTTGGTCTCCTGATGTCCACGCTCCATCTTGATATCCAGCACTGGCACCAGCATCTCCTGCGGCGAGGAGCCGCCGTGGACGTAGTTGGCACCGCCGCCAGCAACCTTGAACACGTTGCTGCTGACCGGGTAGGAAACCACCTTGGCATCCTGGTTGCCCAGTACTGTGCCCATGCTCATGTGCCCGATGCCGTCATCCTGAAGCGGAGCAGCGGACACCACAAAGCGGCGGTTGACAAAAGCATTTTCCATGCTCTTGCCTGCGATTTTCTCGCTCTCGGACAGCTTATCCCGCTTATAGATAAAGCCGTGGTCTGCCGTTACGATAAAGTGATGGGTGTTTCCGCTGCCATTGATGCGGCGGATCAGATCCATGATCTCCTGCACGGCTTCCTCACAGGCGTTGAACACCTCATCCTCGGTGTTGGGCTTGTCGCCACGGGCATCGATCTGGTTGTGGTACACATAGATGACCTGCCGCTTGGTAAGGACATCCCGCAGGTCTGCCACCTTCATGCTCTTGATCTCGTCAAACTGGATGCAGACACTGTCCGGCACATAGTTTTGCAGCACCTGCTGACGCCCTGCCAGCGTATCGCAGAGGGTGCCATCCACCAGAACCTGAAAGTCATCGGTCATTTCCAGCGTGCGGTGCGGGAGAAGCGCAGCCATGCCCAGCCGTGTGTAGGAGGGCAGCACGCCCAACTGCACGCTCAACTGCGCCGAGCACTTGGGGTCATCCTGCATCCGGGCAAAAAGCTCCTGCCCTACCTCATACCGCATGGCATCGGAGATAATGACCACGGTACGCTCCTTGGCGTAGCGCAGGTTGGCGTTGTAGAAATCTCGCTGCAAGGGCAGCACTGCCAAAGCTTCCTCCTGCCGGAGCCCCTCGTTCCATGCCGGGAGAAGGGTGGCAAGATATTCGTTGGTGTAGATGTTCTCCACCAGTTCCCGCAGCGGTTCAAAGGCTTCGGTGTTTTCCAGCTTGTCGTAATAGAAGTAGAACTTCCGGTACTGCTGGTCTATCTGATGATCTGCGGACAGATACCGGTCCACAATGGCTTTGAAGCCCTCGGCGCTGCGGTAGTTTGCCGCCTGCACCATGCAGTAGGCACTTTGCAGCAACTGGTAGGTCTTGTCGGTCTTTCTGCCAAAGTGCATCTTGGCACGCTTTTCGCACACCTCCGGGATGGTCAGCTCGTTGAGCTTTGCCCCGGTATCCTCGGCAAGGAGCCGCCCCATCAGCCACTTGACCAGCACCTGATCCACTGCAAGGAAGGTATCGCACTCCACCAGATCATCGGCACGGCAGCCGGAGAACGCCTGATAGACGTTCAGCCCCTTTGCCACATGATCCGAAAGTTCATCGTACTTATCCCGGTAGAGGACACTGTTCATCAGGCTGTCGAGGAAGGCAATGATGTTGCCTGCCTTGTAGGACACAAAGGACTTCCACGCCGCAGGCAGCTCCGTCTGCACATAGCGGGCGGTATAGGTGACGAAAAGGGTCACCAGCAGCCGTTCCAGCGTAGGCTTTACGTCCGTATAGCCAAAATGCTGCTCGCACAGCCGCCAGAAGGACGGCAGCAGGTCGTACTGTTCAAACTGCTGCAAGTAGGCATTCTCCGCAAGACTACTCTCGGTGAGCACGACACGCACCACCTCTTCAAAGGAGCAGGTGCGTGCTTTGCAGATGGCGCTGAGCAGTCCGGTGAGGATGTTTTCCTCGTTGAAGTTCTCGATTTCCAGATCGTAGAACCGCTGGGTGCGCTTTTTATCGGCAAAGAACTTGATGTGCTTTTCGAGGATAGGCTTATACTTTTCCTCAATGCCAAGGTCTACCGACAGCAGCGAGGCACGGTCGGCAAAGAACCGCCGGGAGTACAGCAGGGTGTCCTCCAAGTGGTTTTCCCGCACATCGGGCTTGGGGAACGGGGCGTAGACAAGGTAATTGGTGGTGGTGTCCACCCGTTCCAGAAAGTATTTGGTATAGAACTGGTTATCGGGCTGGAGGTGGTAGATCTTTGCGTTTTCCAGCTCCACGTTTTCCAAATCCTCGGCAAAGTCTGCCTTGTCATCGTACCAGAACACTAGTTTGCGGGTGTCCCCCACAAATTCCGCATTCAGGCGGTCAATGATTTGTTTTAAGTTCAACTCAGCCATTGGCTTTTTTATTCACTCCGCTTAATTGTGTATATTAGATCAATTGGCAAATATGCGGCACGGTTTAATGTTTATATTCGATACCCATAGCATTAAATTCCTTCCGCAGTTGTTCTTTCCAGCCACCATATTTGTCAGCTTCAGTATAGATACAACCGCCCAAATCACCCGGCAGTTCAACGCCATTATCATACAGCATAATAACTCGCTTTGCACTAAGCAGTCCAACAAACAAACCTGCTTCAAATACAACATTTTGCCTTGCTCGTGATTTTAGTGCTTCCGGCTTTCCTTTTTCATATCCTTCGTCGTCCGCTGTAAAAAGAACGATTGCACAGTCTACATCAGAATATCTCTCTAATTTTCCCAGTATAGACGTGACTCCTTCGTTCGCCTGCTCGTGAAGAATAATCGGTTCTACTTCAATCGATCTCAGCCAATCAGAAAGCTGGTACTTCAATGCCGCATCATGTCCATGAACGATAAAAACCTTATTCTTCACAACACTACCCTCCGCCGCTTCTTCATCATCTGCACTCATATCTAGGAAATCAATAGCTTCATCCAAGAGATTTACCAGTGCTATATGAATATTTTTCATGAATTCTTCATGGCTAATCTCTCCATACATTGATTCTGCAGCACCCTTGACATTAAAACCCATTGAAGTATTATTAGCTTCCTTTGTAAAATGGCTGTCAGGTCCAAATACCTTCCGAAACGCTTCAACGTATTTCGCCTTATACTTTATAGTCGAAAAATCATCATATGTAGATAGTTCTTCTCTCAACTTTTTTAAGATTGCTTTTTTATTCATTGGTTCACCTTCAATTACTGCCTCGCCAATAACCGATTATTTCTTCTCTTTCGCCATGATGTTCTTGCTATCGGCCAGCACCTCGTAGAACTTGCCATCGGCGGCGGTCTGGAGTTTGCGGTAGTTCACCTTTACGCCGTCGTCGAGGTCCAGCGCAATGCGGGAAAGCGCCAGATGGCTGATCTTTTCGTCGTAGTCCCGGCACTCCTTCAATTGCTTGGTCAGCTTGTCCTTGCGCTTGGAGGCGGCAGCAGCTTCCCGGGCGTTGGTGATGTGGTCCATCATGTCCTGCATCCGGTTGATCTCAGATTCGTACACACGCTGCATCTTGTGCAGGTAGTCCACACGCAGGGTGCCGATGGTATCCGGGGTGTAGCGGTGGAGGTAGACCAGTGCCTTAAAGCCGTTCTGCTTGCCGCTGTCGAACATCCAGTAGATGGGGCGCTTGCCGGAGCCGGTGACGGAGTAGGTCTGGCAGTGATCCTTGAAAAAGTCGTTCACAAAGTAATTGCGGATGACCTCCCGGCTGGTGGTGCCCTTGTTGCCCAGTGCCTTGGCAATGTAATCCAGGTTTGCTTCCAGCGTATCCGCACCGTACACTGCTTTCAGCCAGTCGCACAGGCGGGCAACAATATCATCCTCCAGATATTCTTCATCGGTAATGGGGATGACATTATCTTCGTCCGGGAAGAACATCTCGCCTATCACAACACCTTCATTGCGATATGCACGCTCCAGTTCCTCTGCCGAAACCGTTCCGGGACGGTCGTTCAGCTTGTCCACAAACGCCTGCAAAGAATACGGCTCTCCTGCAAAAAGCAAGCCATCCTTATAAATAGAGTAGCGGCCAAACATACAGCCTATGGCATAGCTGAGCAGGCTCTTGATATCCCGCTGCAAGTCGGCTTTGCGCACGGTCACATCTTTATCTTCCACTTCTGGGGTCAGTTCATCCTGCAAACCGTAAATGTCAATAAAAATGCGGTTCAGCTCTTCCTCGTTGACTTTCAGTTTTTCAAAACGCAGGTAGCATTCATTGCTCCAATTTGTAAATGCTTCCTGAATCATGTTCATGTCAACGATGTGGTGTTTGGCATCTTCTGCCACCTCTTTGGGCGGAAAAGATTTGCAACGGACAAGAGGATGCGTCTTAAAGTCCCAAGAGGTTTCAAAGGAGTCCCAGTCGCTTTTTGAAAGCTCTATGCACTGCTTTACAATCGCATCAACTATGTCTTTTTTCTCAACCAGTACGGGAATATTGCTCACATCACCAATATTTACATTTATTGTCGGATTAAGTATGTGTATGAAATAATCCCCAGGTTTAGAACACAAAAGGCCTAAAATATAAAGTTGATAATCTTCTTTTGCAAACAGCGATGGTCCTGCCCCTTCAAAAATTTTCCCACCTGTCGAATATCTTGCTGCAAAGCTCACCGTACTTAGCATTGTCCAAGTAATAGATTCTTTAAAATAGTAACTCGGATTTCGAATAACTGCACCTGAGTAGTTTCTAACACTTTCACCGTCCTCGCTCCAAAAAATAACGTAATCATTATTTCCAAACCATTTTCTGAAATTTCCGCCTTTGTTAATAGGGATCCACTTAAATGGCTGCTGATATTTTTCAAGCGTGAATGCGCAATCTTTATACGTTACTTCATTCCAGAGTCTTAGAAACTTGTCATTTGAACCAGTTGACAATCCCTTCTTTGCTTCTCCAAAATCATTTCCTATATGCTTACTTTTAGAAAACAATCCAATGGTATTTTTACTTACCCAGTACGCTATTGGACCTCCTGGGATTTTCGAAAAATCACTTTGCTTTTTTTCAAACCTGTGCTTCCTTGTTATGAGCCAATGTATTTTATCATCATTGCTCTCGTAAATTCCTTCATGCTCAAACAGTCTATTATAGCACCCCTTATAGTCACCTAAATTTATATTCCGGATTATAAAAGCTGCCGATTGCACAACTTTACTATTTAAATCTTCAAATGTTCCCACTCCCAAATGAGCTAGTGAAACGACATTTGACGTTTCAATTATACTTTCACGCAGCTTTTCAAAGCTGGACAGGAACATCCAACTGTGCTGGGTAATCATTGCCTGAAAACCATTGTTGGCGGTCATAGCACGGCAGCGCTCAATAAACACAGCAAACAGGTCAGCCTTGCTATCGGGATAATTCTTTTTGACAAAATTATTGACCCGTGCGCTCAGGTTGCTGGTACCGGCATAGGGCGGATTCGTGCAGGTGACCCAATACTTCTGCGCCATGGTTTCGCCAAGGTCGATGAGCTTTTGCAGTTTCTCTGCAGTCTCCTCCACGCCGGCACTTTCCAGCGAAATTTGCACCTCATCGTCAATGCCGCCCACAAACCGACGCAGCAATGCCCAGTTATACTCCGGTACATTGAGGATGGAGCCGTACTCCTTGGCATTGGTCAGGATATCCAGCAGACCTTCCAACTGCATTTTGGCGGTGTTCTTTTCCAAGTCCGAAAGGCCCGCCCCAAAGAACTTGAGGTGAGCCCGGTTGATGGGGTTGCTTTCCTGAATGGCGTGGACGTGGCAGGTGTTTTCGCCGTTGAGGATGCGGCGGTTGTACTGCCGGGCCTTCATCATCACGGCAAAATAGGCCAGCTGATAGGCGCGGTCGTCAATGTCCAGACCGTAGAGGTTGTGTTCCAGAATGCTCTTGGCGGCATCTCGCTGGCTGTAACCCACGCTTTCGTAGATCTGCATCAGCACGTCAAAGGCATACACGAGAATATGCCCGGAACCCATGCAGGGGTCGATAAGGGTCAGGTCTTCCGGGTTCAGGGCGGCGTACTCCTTGCGGATCGTCGCCAGCTTTGCCTGCACCTCCGGCTCCTGCGGGGCTTCGTCCAGATAATACTTCCAGTTTTTCCGCAGGTCGCTGTCCGGGTGACCCTCCACCCACAGGCGGCCAAGGCTGTTTTCCACCATGTAGCGGACGATCCAGTCCGGGGTGAACAACTGGGTCACCGCCGGGATCTCCTCTTTGGTGATCTTACCGTTCTTTTCAAAAGCAACTTTCTTAGGCTCGGTGTTGTAGTACTGGTACAGCCAGCCGATGATCTCCACCTGACCACCCTGCTCGATGTTGAAGTCCTTTTCCGGGATGTCGTGGGTCAGCTTGTACACCACTCCCTCCTGATCCACCACCGAAAGGTTCAGCAGGACTTCGGTGTAATCGGTGGTCTTTTCAAACAGACCGGGCAGGATCTCGTTCAGCGCATTGCACTGCTTAATGAACAAAAAGCGGAACAGCTCGTCCAGCTTGTTGTCCTGTTTCCACTGGAGGATGCGGGCTTCTTCCTCGGCGGTAAAGGGCAGGTCGGCATCAAAGGGAGTGGTGACCAGATCCGGCTCCACCTTGCCGCTCTCGGAGGAAAGCACCCGCAGGTGGGAGGGCAGATAGTCGTTGACCTCCATAAACCGCACCGCGATCAGGCGGTTGAACCATGTGTAGGCCACTTCCTCCATGATGTACTGGTAGGCGGTGGCGTAATCGGTATCCGCCTCCTTCTCCCGGATGGTGCTCACAAGCTGCCGCCGCTGCTTGATGGCTTCGCCTGCAACCAGATAGGGCTCCGCTGCGCCAATATCGTAGAACTGGGCATCCAGCGTACTCTGGGGCAGAGGGTCTGCAATGCCCTTTTCGGTAATGCCCATCAGTCCGGCACGGTAGCAGATATCTGCGATCAGCTTGTTCCGTGCCCAGATGGCAAAGCTTTTAATGGCTGTTTTGTTCATCATTCCATCCTCATATTATAAGTTTCCGATAAACAGTTGTGCTTGTTGGATCAGTGCAGTCCAATCTTGGCTGGTAACCACTTTTGCTGCTACTGTAACTGCCACTTTCATGCCAAAATCGCTAAAGAATTTCTGAACGCCATTTAAGGCTTTCTGCATCCGGTTCTTTTTAGGTGTGGGAGACTGAATCTGCTCCTGCAATGATTCGAGATCATCCTTTACACTGTCCACTTCTTCAGTGTCAACATCCTTGATTGCAGGCAGGGATGCCATGATTTTCTCAATCAGGCCATTCAAATCCTCACCTGAAATACCGTTTTGGTTGTTGATCGTCATATTGCCATTACCCTGCTGATAAAACTGTCCATTATTGTTAATAGTCTGTGTTACCGTAATCGTTGGCTGAACATCTTCCTTCATAATAATTAATCTCTTTTCAAGTTCGCCTCTGACAAACTCATATAATGGATAAAAGACATTGCTGTAGAAGTTTCGAATGTAATCAACCAATTTATTGCTTTCACAATAATAGCCTAATGCCTCTCCTTCCACATATCCATCTTTTTCCTTTATAATATACCACATATAATCATATATAGCCCTCATGTGTTGCTTCCGATCAACTGGGGGGTTCACTTCCATCCATCCAAGACCTTTTCTAAAACAGTCATGAAAATCATACTGCACATCATCAATTGCACTATGAACAATCTTATAGAGTATTGAATTTTCCTCCATAAAATTCATTAGACGAATGAGATTGACGCTTGCATTTTCCCGGTTACTATTCATTAAGCAGCTTGCATAATCTCGAAATTCTTTGCTGCAGAGTAGCAACGCTTGATATTCTTCTGTCATGTGTTCACCCCACAATACGGACAATACACCAATGAGCTTCCTGTAACATACAGTACTTTTACATGATGATTGCAGTTCTCACATTCAAAAGCTTCTTCTACGCCTTCATGACTGTGAATCTCTGAAATCTCATTTTTCTTCAATGGTTTATATCTCATCTTAACAATTCCTTGATGAGTGTTTATGTCTTTGGTCATTTTTCCAAACGTTTGATTCAATCGCTCAATCATCCAATTATAAGCAATTTCTTTTGCCTGTTCAATTATCTCATTAGGCAAAAAGGAGTCGAAATCGTTATTCAAGCCGCAATATGGACAATATATCTTATCCATATAACCGTCCTCATTTTTCACTTCATCTGCTCGAAGTCCAAAAGATGATCCACAGAACGGACACTCAAATGTAACATACCCATCTCGATCACCTTCCATCGCAATTTCAAATGATGCTTCTGACATTCTGCCCGCACCTCACAGTTCCACATTCACGATCGAATCATCGGCAAGTTCTTTCAGCAGGCTCTGCCGCAGGGCATCCAGATATTTATCCACATCCTCTGCGCTTTCCAGCCGCCAGGACGCTGCCCGTGCCACCGTTTTGATGGAGAGATTTTTTGTAGTACGCACCTTGACGGTAGGTTGCTGGACCTTCGGCTGCGGCACGGTGACGGTCTCGCCACGCTTGCGGGCTTCCTCTGCAAGACGCTTCTGTTCTGCTTCTTCCTGTGTAAGTGCCTGCTGTGCCAAGCGGTTGTCCTCGGCTACCATCTCGTTCAGCAGACGGATCTTCAGCGCATCGGACTTATCCTGATAGCTGCGCAGCACCGACACATTGTTGCAGTGCACAGCACCGTCCAGCAGCTCCTCGAACCGCTCCATGTAACCACTGTGCTTTGCGTCCTTGTAGGGCTTGTCGTTCAGCACCTCCAGCACACGGTTGCGGTCGTCCTTGATGGCTTTTACCACCGGTGCCGACTGTTCTTCCAGAATCTCGTTGTACAGGATCATGAACTTTTCCCGCAGCTCCGGCAGCTTGGGGATCTCACGGTAGGGTGTTTTCATGCCCACGATGCTGCGCATCTGCCGAACCACATCCTCCAGTGCGGCGTTCACGATATAGGTCTTGCTGTCATCGTAAATGTCCAGCATATCCAGTGCACGGCGGAAGATCTGCTCCTGCTCGCTGTTTGGGCTGAAAAATTTCTGCACCGGCTCAAAGTCCTCGCCAAAATCCAGCAGCTCGTCCTGCCCGTCGCTGACTTCCTTGAAAAATTCCAGCGGAGCATTGATCTGCAGCAGGCTGCTCATCAGCTTTTTGCCCTCAGCAAGGACCTGCCTGCCGGGGTAGGCGTAAAGCTGATACTGGGGCTCCAGACGGTCGATGGAAGTGATGGTGCGCTCGCAGTAACGCCGGAACTCGCTCATCATGGTGTCCTCGTCCTCTGCCGTGGGCAGCACGTTGAACAGCTCCTTCATAATGGTGCGGACAGCCTTTTTCTGCTTTTCCGGCACCCGGACACGGACCTCCATCAACAGCTTGTCCACAAACTGCTTTTTGGTGATGTATCCCACAAGCTCTTCCTCGGTGCGATTATTGGCGTTCACACTTTCGCCGTTCACAGTAAAGGCAAGGTCGCCCCGTTTGAACAGCCGTGCCACCAGCCACTGCACATCGTCCTCCACAAAACCGTAGGGAGCTTTCATGAACCGATCCTTGATGGTTTTCATGGAGGTCTTCATGTGCATCCGGGAGTTGCCGCCGATAAATTGCAGCACATCGTCCAACGCATGGACGTTTGCCTCAGAGCTATCCTCCAAGGTGAGGGAGAGCTGGTTGCTGCTGCGGAACAGCTTGCGGATGTCGGTCTCGCCCATGGGGGCGGTAATGTAGGACAGTTTATGGTAGACCGTCTGCACCAGACGACCGATTGCCTCGTTGATGCGGCTGTTCACTTCCTTGCCGGAGGTACGCAGCACATCGCCGTTTACATAGATGGTGGCATCCTTCAGTGCCTCGGTCAGGTAGAGCTTGGCGTTGCTGTTGCGTTCTCGCATCTCCACCCGCTTTGCTTCCTTGATGGCCTCGTACTTTGCAAGCTGTACCGAGGTATTCTTACGCAGGAAGCGCTCGATCTTCAGGTAGGCGCGCATTTCGGTCAGGAAAGAATCATCGTTGGGCAGTGCCACCAGCACTTCCTTGCCCTGCCCGGAGATCATCCGCAGGGTGGAATCCTCTACGCCGCCCTCATACCACGGGGTCAGCACACGCAGCCCGATATCGTAGCTCTGGTTTGCCTTGTAGGGGCGGTCATCCACCGTCTGGTTGAACGGGAAGGTGTACCGTCCGCCGAATGCCGGATACTGGTACTTTTTGCTGGGGAAGATGTCCTCAAAGATCATCTCAGCGATCTTCGTGAGGACTTCCGGCATCTCCACGTTTTCTTTTTCGATTTCGTTATTGATCTCCTGCTCCTCATCGGTCAGGAACACATAGACGCTGCCGTTTTTCTGGATCAGCATCTGGCGCATCAGCACCTTCAGGGCTTCCTCCACCTCTGCTTTCAGGGCAAGGCGGTCATCGTCGATGTTGGAGATCATCAGGCTGGTGATGTTGTCCACATTTGCCTCGATCTCCACCACATATTTGATCAGGAACAGGGTCTTCAGCACGTTGATGGCAAAGACGTCCTTTTCCTTCTTTTCCGGGTTGATGTAGCTGTTATCGTAGGCACGAATGATCACACTGCTGTGGCTGTGGTCAAGGAAGTTTTCCAGTGCATCGTAGAATTTATGGAACGGCACGATGGCACCGGTTTCCTCGTTCATCAGCTGCATAGCAGACTCTTTGAACAGTGCCAGCATAGAGCGCTCGCCCTCGGACAGATGCTTACCGGATGCACCGTGGGTACGGATGCTGGTCAGCACACTTGCCAGAAGGTTGAACTGATAGGGCACAAAGGGGTACACCTCTGCAAAATCTTCTGCATTGGCGTACAACTTTTTCTCCACACCGTCGTTGAAAACAATGAGGTTCTTGATGATGGTGCCCTTCTGGTCGTAGATCAACCGCAGGCTCTGGGCTGCGGTGTCGGTCTTTTCCAGAATACGTTTTTTGATAACGGCATCCACGTTTGCGGAAGACAGAGACAGACGGGTATCAAAGCGACCCTGAATCTTGGAGAAATCGTTGCCCTTCACCTTAGTGATGGAGTCGATATCCTGCTGAGAGGTCACAATGACCCACGCCTTGCCCTGACATTCCTTGCCCAGTTCCTCGGTCACAGTCTGGAGGTTCAGCATCAGCTTGGAGTCATCGCCGATATACTGACCGATCTCATCCACCAAAAAGACAACATGATGGTTGCTGCCCTTCTTATCCAGATAAGCCTTCACACGCTTGGCAAAGTCTTCGATGCTGATCTGGTAGGGCTCCGTTGCCTTTTCGCACCAGTTGCGGGCGGCGGGCTCGCTCATAAAGCCCATTTCCACAAGGGCAGCCACAACTTTATCCTGGATAAAATCAAATTCGTGTCGAGACTCTTCCCACGAATGACCGTGCTTTTCTAAAAATCTCTTTTTGAACTCCTCCAAACGTCCTTCTTCTGTAAGGTGGCGTTCCAAATCCGCAAGATAAGGTATTGACCCGCAGAAGCCCTGCATTTCATTGAAAACTTTCAAGAATACATTGACAATAGCATCCTTATTTTCTTTTCCATCAGATTCACTCTTGGAATCAATGTTGAACAGAATTACATCCGTCGGCGTGTCTGCTGCCAGCTTCATATCTGCCAGAACCATCTGGTCTGTGATCTTTTTATCGTCGATGAAGAAATCCAGTGCGTGCTTGTCGCCCACCTGCTTGTTTTCCAGCAGATAGGACAGGATCTTCAGGAAGTGAGATTTACCGCTTCCAAAGAAGCCGGAGATCCATACGCCCATTTTCGGCGTGGTGCCCAGAATACCTTTTTTATAAGCCGCAAAAAAATCCGCAAAGTGCCGCTGCAGTTCACGAGTCACCACATACTCTTCCAGTTCCTGTGCAACATTGGTCTCTGCGCCCTGACCGACTACGATAACACCCTGAAGTTCACGGTCGATCTCCTTACGGAACATCTCCTTGATCTGCATAGCTACTGTATCCTCCCTTTATTTCACCAGCCGGAATGCCCGGTAATAGTTATCGTCCTTAATCTCGTTGAACAAGATCAGTTCCTGTTCGTTGTAGGTGCCCGGAAAGAACATTACGACCGGGCAGCGGACAAATGCCTGATGCAGGTTGTTCAAAACCTTATGGGACCGCAAGATCGGATAGCACTTTCCGATACCCGTCAAAAACACGATGGCGTTCTCCGGCGTGTGTTCCTTGATATACTGCACGATGAGGCTGTCGTTGTCATTGATCTTCATGGCGTTGGTAACCGCTTTGGTGATCCGCTCCATCCCGTTTTTCTTTTCAAAGTCATAACACTTTTCCAAAAAGCGCTTCTTCTCCAGAAAGTCAATGATGACATCGTAGAGATCAAATACCACCAGATCAAAGTCATCATCGCCACGGGCATTTTTGCCTTTCATATACTCGATTCGAGCACGAACTTCCAGCTCTTTTTCCGGTGGATAGTCGAAAACCCAGTAGTTCACCTCGTTGGCTCTGCCGGTTCCCTTGCGGAAGGACGTTTTCCGGATTGCCGCTTCCATCTCATCCAGCCGGTCGCTCAGGCATCCATTCACAGTTTCCATCTTATCTTACCCCCGTAAGCGCATTGACCATAATGGCATATCCATTGTCTTGCAGCCAGCGTTCCAGCGCAATGTCCAAAATCGGGCGCAGGATCTTGCGTGAGCTGCCCTTGTTTCCGTCCAGCATTCCTGCCTCGTAGAGCTGCGTTTTGTATGCCGCTCCCAGCCGATGCAGCGTGTAGTCCTGAAAGGCTGCTACTTTCTCGTTTTGCGCCTGCTTGTCCTTGAAGAACACCCGAATGTCCGCATCGGTCAATTCGTCCACTCCAAGGATCATCTTTTCCCGCACTACTTCGTACACAAAGTCAAAGAAAAGCGTATCGTGTGCAAGTGCTGCTACCAGCGCAAACATCTTCTGCGTTGCAATATCGCTGCTCAGGAAAACCGGGTAAAAGCTGGGGTCCAGCATCTTTATGCGCGCCGTAACGGTAGAGTAGATCATCTGTGCCCGTGCCTTTGTGGATGCGCTGTAAATATTCTCTTGCTCGTTTAGCAGTTTTATTTCCGAAAAGCTCTTGCCCTCTGCCAGCAACTGGACCGTTTTCCGAAACTCAATAAACCAGAATGAAAATTTCACTGCACCTGCACTATATGGTTTTCTGTTCATCTATATCTTCTCCATTTTCATTCTTCGATTTAATGTATTTTCCGCTCTTTACTCTAGCATCTTTTGGTTTTGGAGCATCTGCAGGAATGATCCACTGGTGCCCAACACGCTGTGCTCCTTCGATGCGGCCTTCTGTACACAAGGTCTGCACTCGTCTTGCACAAATGCCCCATTTTTCAGAGATTTGTTTAATTGATACGTATTCCATAGTAACCCTCAACATCGTTCATTCACGGATGGTGGCGGTCTATAACAAACCATTTTTATTTTACTCCAACAAACGAACGAAATCAATGCAAAGGTCTTACAAATCTCGGAATGGTTTTTTATGTCAAATACACCTTTCCCACTCGTTCAACAATAAGCGTGGAGTCTCTTTTCAAGGTTCCGCTCCTATTGTTCGAAATATAAATACTGTTATTTTCTTCCCGATAACGCTCATGTTTAACTAGAGCTAAAATTGGCTGAATACGGACTGAAGGGATGCATTGTTGTGGCAAACTGCGCAAGGCTGACATCATACGAGTCGTCACCCTGATTTAAGTGGTAGAGAATCGCAAAGCATATCTCATACCCTCGATCATTGAATATTCTTCTAACGGGCGCTATAATAAAAGAAAACTGTAAGGAAGTGCACCTATGCTCTGCCCCGGACTGTATGAACAGGTCATCAACAACGCGCTGAACAGCGAGCTTGCAGAGATCCCGGAAGCCCGCAAGTCCACTGCGCCCATCGACACGGCGGAGGCTGCCAAGGTGCTGGCGCAGTATCTGACCGACGTGGTGCAGAAGGGCCTTGAGAACGTGCAGGACAACGGCGGCGGCATCGAGGCGCAAATCCAGCTGGCAAACCAGATCATAAATACCATCCAGACTACTACAGAGGAAGCTGACTTTGCCGCGCTCGGTGTTGACCAGCGGGCAGAGCAGCTTCTTGCGCTTTTGCAGCAGAATGACCCGCGCCTTGCTACAGGAAAAAGCGCAAAAGACCTTGACCGCCCGGAGACCTCCATTGCACAAAGCTCCCTGTTTACCGGTGCTATCCATGAGCCGCAGATGTACACGGAGCTGAAAAAGGAGATCGTCTCCGCCGACCGTATTGATATGCTGGTCTCCTTTATCAAGTGGAGCGGCTTACGCCTCATCATGGACGAGCTGCGGCAGTTTGCGCAAAGCGGCGGTGAGTTGCGCATCATCACCACCTCTTATATGGGCGCTACGGACGTAAAAGCCATTGAGGAGCTACGCGCACTGCCCAATACGAAGATCAAGGTGAGCTACGACACCAAGCGTACCCGGCTCCACGCAAAGACCTATGTGTTTTACCGGGACACCGGTTTTACTACGGCGTATGTAGGCTCCTCCAACCTGTCCAATGCGGCAATTTCCAGCGGTCTGGAATGGAACGTCAAGGTGACCCGAAAGGACCTGCCGGAGACCATTGAAAAGATCGCAGCCACTTTTGAAAGCTACTGGAATTCCAGCGAGTTTGAATATTACGATGAAGGACAGCGGGAACGGCTGACCCGCGCCCTGAAAGCCGAAAAATACAGCGAGGCCGACCACAGCGGAATCTATACCCTGGATATTTTGCCCTATTCCTACCAGCAGGAAATTCTGGACCGGCTGGATGCCGAGCGCACCGTTCGGGGTTACAACCGCAACTTGGTAGTCGCCGCCACCGGCACCGGAAAAACCGTAATCTCTGCACTGGATTACAAGCGCTTCTGCAAACAGCATCCGGGGCAACCCTGCCGTCTGCTGTTTGTGGCACACCGGGAGGAGATTCTGAAGCAGAGTCTGTACACCTTCCGGGCGGTGCTGAAGGATGCCAATTTCGGTGAACTGTATGTGGGCAGTCACAGAGCCGACAGCATTGATCATCTGTTTGTTTCCATCCAGACCTTCAATTCTCAGGAGCTTGCCGCCAAAACGGCAGCAGATTTTTACGATTACATCGTTGTGGACGAGTTCCACCATGCAGCTGCACCCACTTATCAGAAGCTGCTGGAATATTACCAGCCGAAGATCCTACTTGGACTGACTGCCACCCCGGAACGCATGGACGGCAAAAGCGTTCTGGACTATTTCGGCGGACGCATTGCCGCCGAGATCCGTCTGCCGGAGGCCATTGACCGGAAACTGCTTTGTCCCTTCCAATATTTCGGCGTCACCGACACCGCAGATCTGAGCAGCCTGAAATGGCGCACCGGTGGCTACGATAAAAACGAGTTGTCCAACCTGTACACCCTCAGCGGCATGGTGGCGGAGCGCCGCGCTGACCTTGTGGTGAACTCCATCCTGAAATATGTCACCGATATCGACGAGGTGAAGGGTCTGGGCTTCTGCGTTTCCATCGCTCATGCCCAATTTATGGCGCGCTACTTTAATACCCACGGCATTCCATCTATGGCACTGACCGGCGATTCTCCTGACGAGGAGCGCAACGCTGCAAAGCAGCGGCTGGTTTCCGGGGAACTCCGATTCCTCTTTGTGGTGGACATTTACAACGAGGGTGTGGATATCCCCGAGGTGAACACGGTGCTGTTCCTGCGCCCTACCGAGTCGCTGACCGTGTTTTTGCAGCAGCTGGGGCGCGGCTTACGTCTGGCAGAAAGCAAGGATTGCCTGACCGTTCTGGATTTCATCGGGCAGGCCAACAAAAAGTATAATTTCGAGGAGAAATTCGCAGCACTGCTCTCCAACACCACCCGCAGCGTCAGCCGGGAGCTCAAAGAGGGCTTTGTCTCTGCACCTAAAGGCTGCTATATTCAGCTGGAAAAAATTGCCGCAAAATATGTGCTGGATAATATCAGCGCCTCCTATGACCGCACCTCCGGGCTTGTGGCGCGGGCGGCTGCCTTTACCGAGGATACCGGTCTGCCCCTGACACTGGGGAACTTCCTCGACTACTATCATCTTGACCCGCGTGCAATTTACAGCAAAAAGGTCTGCTTCAGCAGACTGTGCGTCCGCGCAGGGGTGGCATCCGATTTTACAGAGCCTTTGGATGAAACTATGACCAAAGCCCTTGCCCGCTTTGCGGTCATGGATTCCCGCAGGTGGATCCGTTTTTTGCTGGGGCTTCTGCCGAAATTGGATAACACCGACTTTGCAGCCCTGCCGCCGGACAAGCTGGAGAGCCTGACCGTAGCCTCTCCAACCATAAATAATTTCGGCAGAAGCCCCAGCAAAAAACGGATCCA
>JABLTO010013169.1_pt1 | contig 24586 bp, 20 predicted proteins | sample 7160091 | NCBI WGS metagenome assembly JABLTO01 (sample SAMN14651225, study PRJNA627086) | human gut metagenome | isolation source: feces | host: Homo sapiens
GAGATTCACGCGCTGATCGGTGAAAACGGTGCGGGAAAATCCACACTGATGAACGTTTTAAGTGGTCAGTATCCATATGGAAGTTATACAGGTACCGTTACCTATGAAGGTGAGGAATGTAAGTTCAAAAACTTAAATGACAGTGAAGCAAAAGGTATTGTTATCATTCATCAGGAACTTGCGCTGATTCCGTTGCTTTCTATTGGAGAGAATATGTTTCTCGGAAACGAGATTAAGAATAAAAGAGGCAGCATTGACTGGGACAGAACATACAGTGAAGCAGAAAAACATATGGCACAGGTTGGCCTTCATGAATCTGCACAGACACTGATCAAAGATATCGGAACAGGTAAACAGCAGCTGGTAGAGATCGCAAAGGCATTCTCAAAGAAGGTTAAACTTCTGATCCTTGACGAGCCGACTTCTTCCCTGAATGATGAAGATGCAAAAATGCTTCTTGATCTTCTGATGGAATTTAAGAAAAACGGGCTGACCTCTATCATCATCACACATAAACTGAATGAGATCATTTACTGTGCAGACCGCTGTACGATCATTCGAGATGGTACTACGATCGAGACACTGACAAAAGGTGTAGATGATTTAAGTGAAGACCGCATCATCAAAGGTATGGTTGGCCGTTCCATGGATGACCGTTATCCGTCAAGAAAGCATAAAGTCAGCAACGAAGTTATGCTGGAAGTTAAAAACTGGACGGTTCACCATCCGCTTTATCCGGAAAAAATTGTCGATGACAGTATTTCCTGTAAAGTACATAAAGGAGAGGTTGTCGGTTTCTCAGGATTGCAGGGTGCAGGACGTACGGAATTTGCAATGTCTGTATTCGGAAAGAGTTACGGAAGCAATATCTCCGGAGAACTTTATATCAAAGGCGAGAAGGTAAATCTCAAAAATCCGCAGGAGGCAATCCGTCACGGACTTTCTTATGTAACAGAAGACCGTAAGACAAACGGACTGATTCTCGGAGAATCCATTCGTTTTAATACAACTCTTGCACGACTTTCCAAAGTCTGTGAAAAAGGCATCATCAACACAGATATGGAAGTGCATATGGCTGATGAGATGACAAAGGAAATGGGCACCAAAACTCCTTCCAATGAGCAGAAGATAGGTAACCTTTCCGGTGGTAACCAGCAGAAAGCACTGCTTGGTAAATGGATGTTTACAGAGCCGGATATCCTTATTCTGGATGAGCCGACGCGAGGTATCGATGTAGGTGCAAAATATGATATTTACTGCCTGATCAACAAAATGGTAGAAGAAGGAAAATCAGTTATCATGATTTCTTCCGAAATGCCGGAACTTCTCGGTATGTGTGACCGTATCTATGTTATGAGTGAGGGCCGTATAGCAGGTGAATTTACTGCAGAAGAGGCAACTCAGGAACGTATCATGGCTTCGATCATGCAGGAGCAGAATAAAAAGTAAGGCGGCTGAATGAAATTTCTACCGGGAAAGGGGTAAGAAAATGAAATTTAATGTAAAAGACTTCTTAAGAAAATATACAATGGTCATTGCACTGGTGATCGTATTTATCCTGTTCTGTGGACTGACAAACGGAAGACTTCTGTATGCACAGAACATGTCAAACTTAATGCTTCAGAATGGTTATGTACTTGTCCTTGCCTGTGGTATGTTGTTATGTATCTTAACAGGTGGTAACATCGACCTTTCTGTAGGTGCTGTTATCTGTCTGGTTGGTGGTCTTGCAGCTGTTATGATCAGCAACAAAGGCATGAACCCATATCTGACAATCCTCATCTGTCTGGTAGTTGGTCTTCTGGTAGGTATATGGCAGGGTTATTGGATCGGTTACAAACGTATTCCTCCATTTATCACAACACTTGCAGGTATGTTCATCTTCCGTGGATTCGGACGTCTGATCCTGGATAACAAGACTGTATCTATCCAGAACAAAGATTTCCTGAAAGTATTTACATCCTATATCAACATTCCTGGACTTGATGATACTGCAAACTATTCCGCACTGATCGTTGGTGTTGTAGTAGCTGTTTATGTAATCTTTAATGTTATTCGTTCCAGAGCAAACAAAGCGAAAAAAGGATATCGTCAGAATACAGCATTTTCTGATTACAGCAAAGCAGTGATCATTGCAGTTGTTATCCTGTGGTACTGCTACAAACTGTTCCAGTACAAAGGTATCTCCGTTATGTTCATCTGGGTAGTTGCAATCTGCCTGATTTACAGTTTCATTACATCCAAAACAGCATTCGGACGTTATTTCTACGCAATCGGCGGTAATGAGAAAGCTACACAGCTTTCCGGTATTGATACAAACAAAGTTTACTTTATTGCATACGTAAACATGGGACTTCTTGCAGGTCTTGCAGGTCTTCTCTGTGCAGCACGTGTAGGTTCTGTAAACGGTAGTACAGGTACATCCTTTGAGATGGATGCAATCGGTTCCTGTTTCATCGGTGGTGCTTCCGCATACGGCGGCAGCGGTACTGTAGGCGGTGTAGTAATCGGTGCTCTTCTCCTTGGTGTCATCAACATGGGTATGTCAATCATGGGTATCGGTGATTCCTGGCAGTACGTAGTAAAAGGTGCCGTACTTCTGATTGCAGTTGTATTCGATGTATTATCCAACAGAAAGAATGGATAATGAAAATCAGATGAATGTTAAGGGTCATTGCGTGTGGCGCAATGGCCCTTTTGAAGTATCAGAAAAAATGTGATACACTGATAGAAAGAAAAATAATCAGAAAGAATGGAAACTATGAAAAAATCTACACTGACAATCTTTTGCATATTGGCTGGGTGTATCTTTTTTCTCTCGGGGATCTGGATCTATTTTCAGAAAAATCTGGATCGGGTCGAGCTGGGAGAAGGAGAGCGTGCTACAGCCTACCAGCGGCATTATCTGATGATCGCCAACGATAAGGATACCGGCATGTGGCAGTCAGTCTATGAAAGCGCCTCAAAAGAAGCAGAAAACAAAGATGCATATGTGGAACTGCTCTCTCCGGAACAGATGAATGGATACTCGCAGGCGGATTGCCTTAAGATCGGGATCGCCTCAAAAGTGGATGGGATCATTCTGGAGGCGGACGGAAGTAAAGAAGAACAGCATCTGATCACAGAGGCATTGAAGGATGGAATCCCGGTTGTTACAGTTATGACAGATGATACTGCGACGAGCCGCATCAGCTTTGTCGGACTGAACAGTTATCAGATGGGAAGTGCCTATACAGAACAGATTCAGGGGATGCTGAAAGATAAAGGTTCTACAAGTGTGATGTTTTTATCGACATCCAGCTCAAAAACGCAGGAAACAAATCTTGTTTATTCTCAGGTCAAAAAAGAACTGGAATCCCGGAAAAAACCAGGACAGTCGGTAGATCTGACGGAATACTGTGTGGACAGCAGTGCAGACTTTGATACAGAAGAATTTGTGCGGGATATGTTTGTCAGTGATGAAAGCCTTCCGGATGTGATTGTCTGTATGGATGAGGTTGTAACAGAATGTGTCTGTCAGGCACTGGTAGACTATAATCAGGTTGGTAATGTAAAAGTAATCGGATATTATTATTCTAATGTAACCCTGAATGCGATCGATAAGGGAATTATTTCTTCTGCAATTGCTCTTGATATGGAAGAAATCGGAAGGTACAGTGTCAATGCACTGGACGAATATATATCTTTTGGACACAGTAATAACTATTATAGTGTTGACCAGCATGTGATTACGAAGGACAACACCAGGGAATACAGGACGGAGGATGAGAAATGAAAGATGAAAAAGAATTCTCCGCTGTAAAAAATTCCATACAGACCAGACTGAGTGGTGTTATGCTTCTGGTCCTGATTTTTGCGCTTGGTATCAATGTGTTTATTTTTGCCCAGATCCGTACGGCGGTGGGAAGAATTGATGCGGTTTTTTCCAGCAATACGGCTATAAATGAGCTTTCAGATTCTATTGAACAGGTGGAAAGTACCGTTTATGAATATCTGAATACAAACAGTTCGCAGGCGCTGGAAAATTATTACCGCTATGAACAGAATTACAGGAATCTGCTCGAAGACCTGAATGACCGGAATCTGGATAATGAAGCAAAAATGCTTGAAAAAAACATCCGAAGGATGTCAGAAACTTATCTGGATCAGACAAATGAAACGGTACAGGCAAAGCGAGGCAGAAATGTTGAGAAGTACAAGACCTCCTATGAGGAAGAACATGAACTGTATGAATATATCAATTCGTATAGCTATAACCTGAATAATCTGCGGTTCAAGATGAACTCTGCAAACTATCAGCTCCTTTTATCGGCAATGAATGTATTGTACAAACTGTGTATCGCGGTCATGCTGGTGGTTTATGCACTTGGCCTCGTGGTAACGACACTTCTGGTACGCAACATGATCCGGCCGCTTACCGCACTGTCCAATACGGCACATGAAGTGGCGAAGGGAAATTTAAATGTCCCGCAGCTTCCGGTTGTGGTAGAGGATGAAGTTGGAATTGTAACCCGAAGCTTTAACCAGATGCTGGAAAGCATCCGTCAGAATATTGAGCAGCTGAAAGACAGTATGGAGCGTCAGGCACAGATGAAAGAACGGGAGCTTCTTATGGAAACACATCTTAAAGAAGCACAGCTCAAATATCTGCAGGCACAGATCAACCCGCATTTTCTGTTTAATAGTCTCAATGCAGGCGCGCAGCTTGCCATGATGGGAGATGCGGACAAGACAGGTGCTTTTCTGGAAAAAATGGCGGATTTTTTCCGATATAATGTACGCAAGATGGAAGAAGATGCGATGCTATGGGAAGAAGTAGAGGCTGTTGATAATTATATTTATATTCTGAATGTCCGTTTTGCGGGCGACATTACTTATATCAAAGAAGTAGATGAAGGAATCGAAAATATCCGTATTCCGAGTATGATCCTTCAGCCACTTGTTGAAAATGCGGTGCAGCATGGTATTCATGACTGTATGGAAACAGGATGGATCCGGATGTCGATTCATCAGAATGAAGATATGCTGGATATTACGATCAGTGACAATGGCGCCGGAATGACAGAAGAAATGATTGCAAAAGTAATGTCAGGAAGTGCTTCACAGGATAATGAAGATCGTTTTTCGACGGGAATTGCAGTTCGAAATGTAATCGACAGGCTGCAGCTTTATTATAAACAAAAAGAGTTTTTTACGATTGAAAGTGATGGTCCGGATACCGGAACCACAGTTCATATTATGATTCCTGTTGAAAAAGATGACACGGAGATTCCAAAAGACGGAGAATAGAAATCAGACAACAGAAGGTAAGCAAAAGGGGAAATGAGAGTATGTATCGAATCTTGGTAGCAGATGATGAGGGAATTATGCTGGAAGCATTCAAAAGTGTCATAGCCGGTGCATTTGGAGAGGAATGTGTCGTTGAGACTGCAAAGACCGGAAGGGCAGTTACAGAGATTGCCGAGACTTTCCATCCGGATGTGGTGTTTATGGATATTCATATGCCCGGAATCAACGGTATTCAGGCAATGAGGGAGATACGGAAATTTAATACCACAGCACTGTTTTATGTAGTATCGGCATATGACAAATTTGATTATGCAAAAGAAGCAATCGATCTGGGTGTAGAACGTTATCTGACGAAACCAATACCCAGAGCAAAGATTATTGCGGCTGTAGAGGAGGCAATTGGAAAAGTTGATGCAAAACGAAATCAGAGAAGCAATCTCTTAAAGATTCAGGAAAAACTGGAGACGGTTATTCCGGTTGTGGAGAGCAGCTTTGTCGGAAGTCTGCTTTTTCAGCAGGAAATGCAGGCGGCAGATTATTACCAGCAGCTTCTGGACATTGAAGACAGTCAGGGATATGTCATGATCCTGCAGTTTGGTCAGTCTTATGAGAATGGCAGACTGGTCAGCCAGGTCGGCATGAATGTAAAAGCACAGGAATTTTACGGAGAAATTCGGGATATTGTGAAATCTTATTTTTCCTGTGCAGTTGGTTCTATCATGTCCAACCGTATTCCAATCGTTGTTCCGTGTCCGATTTCGGCAAATTCTTATGAGGAGAGAATCGACCTTGTAGAAAGTTCGAGGAGTCTGATCTCGAAGCTTGAGGGAAGGATTGAGGCAAAATTCCGAATCGGTATCGGAAGGGTGCGGGAAATGCAGGAAATGGAGCGCTCTTACCGTGAGGCACTTCGTGCATTGAACGGAAGCAAGAGCCGCGTGATACATATTGAAGACCTTTCTCAGAATGGTGTATATGATGAAGAATTTCCGGTAGAAATGGAAAAAAGTATTTTTCGCTATCTGGAAGAAGGGAAAGAAAAGGAATGCGTACAGGAGATGAATGACTTCTTTGACTGGATGCTGGCGCATTATGCGGAGGACATGAACAACATCCGTCTGAAAGTACTGGAATATATTATATGGGGCGAAAAGAAAGCATTTGAGGCGGGCGCAGTCAATTATGGATTCAGTTATCGCCGCGACTATCTGGACGTGGCGATGGCCTGCAAAAACTATGAAGAACTCCGTAAATGGTTCCTTGATAAAATGGTCAATGCCTGCCGGGCAATCCGGGATCAGAAGGAAGAACGGTCCAATTCTGCAGCAAAGAAAGCAATGCTGTATATTCAGGAAAACTACAGTAAAGATATTTCACTTGACGATGTTTCGGGCCTTGTGAACATCAGTCCGTATTATTTCAGTAAGATTTTTAAAGAAGAGACCGGTGAAAATTTTATTGAATATCTGACGAAGATCCGTATTGAAAAAGCGAAGGAACTTCTTGTAAAACCGGATATCAGTATCAAGGAAGCCGGAATACGGAGCGGATATACAGATCCGAACTATTTCAGCAGAATTTTTAAGAAACAGACGGATATGACACCAAGTGAATATAAAACGAGGTATGGGGAATGAAAAGAAAAACAGGTATTTTTCTGATAATTGGAGTGTTGGTGTTGATTCTTCTGACCGGATGCGGAACCGGAACAGAAGAAACTGCCAGTGAAGATTCAAAAGAAGCTGATAAACTTCAGATTGGGCTGAGTTTTGATTCTTTTGTTATTGAGCGATGGCTGCGTGACCGCGATATGTTTGTATCGACTGCACAGGGGCTGGGGGCAGAAGTAAATGTGCAGGTCGCCGGCGGTGTTGTGGATGAGCAGATTTCTCAGATCGAGTATTTTATCCAGAAGAAGATGGATGTGATCGCAATCATCCCGATTGACGGTGACGCACTGTATGATGTTGTGAAAGAAGCAAAGAGCAAGGGGATTTATGTTATCTGCTATGACAGAATCACACCTAATGTAAATGCAGACCTGTATATCACGATCGACAATGAGATGGTTGGAACGCTGATGGGAGAATCTCTGATCAAAGCCTGCCCTGATGGTGGAAATATCTTTGCCATTTACGGGTCTCCGACTGATAAGAATGTAGAGGAAGTTGAGAAGGGCTTTAAAGAAGCCTTAAAAGACAGTAATCTGGATATAGTTTACAGTGGGTACTGTGATAACTGGCTGGCAGAGCTGGCGGCTGCACATGTAAATAAAGGACTGGAGATTACGGATGATGTTGTCGGGGTTATGTGTGGAAATGATGACCTTGCAAGCCAGGCGGTAAAAGTGCTGTCAGAGAACCGTCTTGCCGGACAGGTGGCTGTTGTAGCACAGGATGCGGACCTTGCAGCATGCCAGCGGATCGTGGAAGGTACCCAGACAATGACGGTGTACAAATCAATCGAGCAGGAAGCTTCAACGGCGGCAGAACTTGCCGTAAGACTCGGAAACGGAGAGGATATCAGTAAGGAAGAAAATGGGATTTCCGTTAATGAGACTTTCAATGACGGTTCGAATGACATACCGTATTACAAGATCACACCTGTGGCCGTGACCGCGGAGAATATGGATGAAGTGATCATAGATGGGGGATTCCATACAAGAGAGGATGTATATCTGAATGTGAAGTAAGATCGTAGTCGGTGTATAAATGCGGAACATGGCTGGTATCTCCCGATGGTTTTAGAAATCTGAAAGTGTTAAATGTAAGAAAGTGCGTCTCGTATCTGATCTGTCAGGACGGTTCAAAGATCTGGAAGTACTAAGAGAAGAAAAGCTTACAAAAACGCTCCGAAAAATGACAAACTCGCTATTGCTCAGACAGTGTCATTTTTCGAAGCAATGTAATCTTTTATTCTCTAAGTACTTCGGGCAGATCTTTTCAAGTCCTGTAAATCAGATACGAGACGTTTTTTCTTTGTATTTAGACACTGTTCAGAGGGGAAAACGAGAGCCGGAGAATCAGAATCGGTACGCATTTATACTTGACATGCGGATTAGTAGGAGTAGCACGCAGACGCGCGCGAGTGAGTTGATGCCGCGCCGCTTGCGGCGCTAGCCCACCGGAATCGAGCCAGAAAGTGATAGCTTGAAGAAGAAAAACTGGAATTTCTATGTGAGGGTATTGAGGAATGGTAATACCATGAGCAGGAATAAAAAACGTATCCTTCTGGTCTTTCAGGCTTTGAGGAAATCCTGAGAAGCACTTAGAAAATAAAAAACTACTTTGTCCCGGAAGATGACACTGTCTGAGCGACAGCGAGTTTGTCATTTTCCGGGACGTTTTTTGTAGTTTTTTATTTTCTTTAGTGATTCCAGATTTTCGAAACTACCTGAAAAGATCAGATGGATACGTTAATTTGTTCTTGGGAAATATATTACTATTTTTTAATCCCCTCCATATAGGAATCGTAAATCTTCGGATCAATCACTTCCCTGATCGATTCATACACACCCTTTGATGCATCACGGATTTCTTTCCGTGTCTCATCGGACAGTGTAATAATCTCTGTTCCGCTTTCTTTGATCGTCGCAATCTTATCCGCAATTCGTGCATCAGACTGTTCTCTTGCGTACTCTGTAGCGAGCTGCGCTGCTTCCGTCATGATTTCCTGCTCATCCTTTGGAAGGTCTTTAAAGAACTCATCATTGACAATCAGGGAAATAAGATGCGGCAGATGATTCGTTTCTACGACGTAATCCTGCTGCTCATACAGATTGTTGGAAACAATAACTTCATACGGGTTTTCCTGCGCATCGATCGTGTGCTGCTGCAGACCGATATATACTTCACTGAAACTCATCGGAGTCGGGTTTGCGCCAAGCGCTTTCCAGAATGCCAGATGATAACTGTTTTCCATGGTACGGATCTTCTGACCCTTGAAATCTGCGAAGCTGTTGACTGCTTTATTTGTACTCATAACACGGAATCCCTGATCTGCCATACCGAGCAGATGATAGCCGCCGTCTGTATAAACATCACTGATCAGACTGTAGAATTCCGGATCATCGATCTTTTTACGGCAGTCATCCAGAGAATCAAACACGCATGGAAGGTCAAAGACTGCCAGATCACTCATGAAAGAAACCTGCGGAGCTGTATTCTGTACGACAAACGGGATATCACCGTCGGAACAGGTCTCCAGGAGGTCACGGTCGCCTCCGAGTGTGGAGTTTGCATATACCTGAATTTTCATTTTGTCATTACTTAAGTCAGATACTTCTTCGGCGAATTTTTCTGCAAAAAGCTGTGTGACGGTATCTTCCGGGCTTGCAGTTGCCAGTGGCCAGGAATAACGCTGCACTTCCTCATCGGAAGAACCACATCCGGTAAGAACAACGCTCAAGATACCGGCAACTGCCAGCACCGGAACTACACGGAGGATGCGACGCTTGTTTATGTCTGTAGTAGCTGTAGTAAATTTTTTCATGTCTTTCCTCCTATAAGATTCCAATAGAAATTGCTGGGATGAAGGTGATCAGCAGGAGTGCAACAAGGAAGAAGGCGATCATTGGCATGGCTTTCTTTGCAATCTGCATAACCGGAACATCCGTCAGAGAACTTGCAACAAACAGGTTAACACCGATTGGCGGAGTAACAAATCCGATCGCAAGGTTGACAACCATGATAACACCAAACTGGATCGGGTTCATTCCGATGGCTTCTACGATCGGCAGAAGGATCGGTGTAAGGATCAGGATTGCCGGTGTGGTATCCATGACCATACCGACGATCAGCAGGAATATGTTGATGATCAGCAGGATCGCAACCGGACTGTGGAAGTTGTTCAGGATAAATTCACTGACAGTCTGTGGTACCTGCATCAGAGTAAGGACTCTGGAGAAGGCAGTAGATGCTGCCAGAATGAAAAGAATCGGTGTAAAGGTACGGATCGCTTCCACAAGGATCGGCCAGATATCACGGATCTTGATACTCTTGTATACAAACAAGCTGATGATCAGTGCATAGAATACAGAGATAACGGCGGCCTCAGTCGGAGAAGCAACACCGGTGTAAATGCATCCGAGGATGATGACCGGACTTAAAAGGGCGAAGAAACTTTCTTTCAGCACCTTCAGAAGACCTTTGTCGTGAAGCATCTGTACTTCGCTGTGAATCTTTTCTTTGTCTTCACCGTAGCGTTTGCAGTGATAGATGGCATAAACCATAAGGAGTGCGCCGATCATCAGTCCCGGGATGATACCTGCAAGGAACAGATCACTGACAGAGGCACCGGAAGCCATACCATACATGATAAACGGAATACTCGGTGGAATGATAACACCGAGACCGCCGGCTACGGCTACGATCGCAGTAGAAAACGTAATGTCATATCCCAGCGTTGTAAGGATCGGGATCGTCATACTTCCGACTGCGGCAACAGTCGCAGGAGCAGAACCAGAGATCGCACCATAAAAAAGACAGGTGACGATAACGGCACACGGCATACCAGCGGTGAACTTTCCGAGGAAGTATGCAAAAACATCAAACAGTTTTTTGGAAATACCACCTTTTGCCATGATGATACCGGAAAGGACGAACATCGGAACTGCAAGGAGCGGGAAGGAGTCCAGACCGCCGAACATGGCACGGATCAGATATTTGGCACCTACAGTAAAGGACGGATCAAACACGGACGGAAGAACAGATGTAATCCCAAGAGTGATGGATACCGGAACTGCGATGACCAGTAAGGCAACAAAGATAATAAATAAAACTACGACTGGCATTAGCGTTCCTCCTCATTCGAATTTTTGATGGTATTGATACGGTTGTCGATACCGGATTCCAGCGCATTTTCGCCGAGTGATTCGGCATTGGCCTGGATGAAGGACTCCGGAGTATTGCGTTCCGGATGAGCCGGATCAAATACATTTTCGCCGCGTGCAACACGGAACTCGATGATCCAGCGCTGCAGGACACGGAAGGCAACCAGAACAAAGGAGACAAGAGGTGCTGCCTGTACATAATACATTGGAATACCACAAGCCGGCGAAAGCTGTCCACTGTGAACAGAAGACATCATATAAGACCAGGCAAATGGAATCATATAGATGAAAAAGATCAGCTCAAAAGTATGGTTGACTACTTTAAATAAAGCTTTACCACGACGGGGAAAAATCGCAACGAACTGTTCGATCTTGATAGAAAGACATTTTTTGCTGCAATAGCTGACGCTCAAAAATCCACACCAGATAAAGAGGTATCTGGTAAGTTCCTCAGACCAGGACAGGGACATGCCAAGAACATATCTGCAAAAGACCTGGACACCCATGATCAGCGTCATGGCGATCAGGAAAAGAACAAGGATAAATTCTTCGAGGTTCTCGTCCAGCCAGTGAAGTGTTTTTTTCATGAAGGACCTCCCTTAAAAATTAAATATAGATATTTTTTTACGAATAACTGTTTAACGCTTTACAGTTATAAAAAATACCGGTACTTTTATTTTAAATAAAAATACCGGCATTTTCAAGAAGTAATTATAGCTGCATTACATTGCGCTGTGAAGAAGTCCAAGGACTGTATTCAGATCATTTACTCCCATCTGTCCCGGTGCGGAGGCTTTCTTTGCAGCACCGAAGGTCATGGAAGAACCGAATACTTCACCGCAGAGACGGCTGATAACGCCGGTACCTGCCATTGACATGGTGATGATCGGTCTGTCTGCATAGTTTGTGGTCATTTCTTCTGTAGCAGCAAGAAGTGTCAGAACGTCTTTTTTATTCTGAGGCATAACTGCGATTTTGGGAATATCAGCGTTCATATCCTGCATCTTGCGGAGACGATAGATGATATCAGCTTTTGCAGGAGTTTTGAAGAAATCATGGTTGGAAGCGATGACTTTGACTCCGGCTGCGTGAGCACCGTCGATGATTTTTTTTACGATGTCATCTCCGGTAAAGATTTCAACGTCAATAAGATCAACATATCCGGTCTGAGCTGCTTTGATGTTCAGTTCTGCATAAGCTTCCGGCTCGATAGCTTTTTCGCCGCCTTCTTTGGAAGTACGGAAAGTCATAAGGAGCGGAATGTTTCCAAGAACTTCGCGAAGGTCTTTCAGTACATCTTCTACTTTTGCAAAATCAAATACACCTTCAAACCAGTCTACACGCCATTCAACAACGTCGATCGGAATAGAATCAAATGTTTTTGCTTCTTCAATGATATCTTCTTTTGTGACGCCAACGATCGGAACGATGATCTTCGGTGCGCCTGCACCAATCTCAATGTCACGGATTTTAACTGTATTCATGATGATTTCCTTTCTTTTTGAATTTTCACCCTGATATTATTTTAGTTGTCTGCTTCAGCAAGAGCAACCATTTTTTTGTAACGGATGTTTACAAAGAGACCAAGTACAACACCTACTGCAGTAAGTACGATGTTCATGATCATAACCTGAGAAGGCTGCATTTTGGATGCTGCTGTCAGGATTGTGTAGTTACACAGCGAAGATGCAATCATAACAAGTGCTGTAACAGTTCCTTTGATCTTAGGGAACAACATGTTGCATACGGATGTTGCAATTTGAAGAAGTCCGCCTGCGCCTGCCCATCCGATGATGAATGCACCGGCGATCATCAGTGTCTGGCTCTGGCCTGTAAGAACAACGATCAGAGTTGCAAGGCAGATAACCGGGTAGATAACGATGAAACGAACGTCTTTGATTTTTCTTGTAAGGAGTGCAGTTACTACAAGTGCGATCAGAGTACCTGCAGAGTAGTATGTCTGCATGATGGACGGGTCAGCCCAGCCGACATTTTCTTTTGCAAAGTTCTGTGCACAGTTAAGCCATAACTGGAAAGTACCTGTACATGTGAATCCGATCAGGATCATTGCGATGGATTCAAAAGAGAAATGTGTGTGTTTCAGGCTGTCGATAAGTCCTTCTTTTTTGCCGGCTGCTTTCTGGTCAGCATCCGGAAGCGGAAACAGGAATACAAGTACAAAAAGTACGATATAGATAATACCGCATCCGTAGAACAGGCGGTTGTAGGAAGTAAGTCCTGCAGCTGTTGTAGCTACTGTAGCGCCCAGTACGAATGGAAGAAGCATCTGTGCGATTGCGATGAAGAATTTGATTCCCATAGTTGCAACGCCCGGAGCTTTGTAGATGATCTCGGAAACTGCCGGGTAGATACCTGTATCAAGGAAGGAGTTTGCGATACCACCGAGGATTGCACATACATAAGCGATGGTGTAACCACCGTTTGTTCCGGCATTAAATGCAAGTGCAAGACCGATCAGGTAGATTGCATAAGAAGCACTTCCGATTGCTGTGGAAATGCGGCGGCCAAGTTTGTCTGAGAGCGGTCCGGCGAATGGAAGTGCGATCAGACGGCCGAGACCGAGTGCAGCAGAGATTGCTGTGATTGCCATTGCCTCAACGCCCCATGCGCCTGCAAGCGCGTCCTTAATAACTGCCTGTCCCAGAATAGAGCATCCAACACCGTGGATGAAGTAGTTCAAGTACAAAATCAATGCACTTGGCAGATATTTCTTGTTCATGTTGTTCTCCTTTTCTTAAAAAGTGATTTCGGTTTTCTTTGGGTTCTGTCACAAACTTTAGAAATGCCGTGGTGAATTGTGTTAAAAAAATAACATTTAACTGTATTTTAACAGGTACAATGCATGTGGTCTAATGCTTTTAAAGGGAAAAACTAATGCATTGAATGCATTAATGGTGGTGTGGTATAATAATCAGAAAAGGTAATACGGGGAATTACCGGAATATGGGAGATTATATACAGGAGGAGAAGGAAATGACACTGAATCAGATTCTGTATTTTCAAAAAGTAGCAAGATTGGAAAACTATCATCAGGCAGCGGAAGAACTTTATATTTCGCAGCCGTCTTTGAGCCGTTCCATGGCGGCGTTAGAGAGTGAACTCGGTGTGGCTCTTTTTGAAAAGAAAGGCAGAGGAGTGACGCTTACAAAAGCAGGATACCTTTTTCTGGAGCATGCAGACCGGATCGCGGGTGACTGCGATGTGGCGGTCGGTAAGATGCAGGAGCTTTCTTCAGATGGCGGAAAGATTGATATCGGTTATATTTTTCCGCTTGCGGGGCATTATATTCCACATAAAGTACGAAAATTTTTAAATAAAGAAGAAAACAAAAATGTGGTGTTCAATTTCTGGCAGAATCATACACCGGCAATCGCTGCAAAGGTGCGGACCGGCGAGCTTGACGTTGGATTTGGCGGCTATCTTCAGAAAGATGATATGGAATTTTTTCCACTCAGTGCTCAGGAGCTGGTTATCATTACACCGAAACAGCATCCACTTGCCGGAATAAGGGAAGTACCGCTTGCAGAACTGAATCATTATCCGGTAATTGGCTATGAGAAGGAATCCTGGATGGGGACGTATGCAAAACATCTATATAAGAAATATCAGGTCAGTCCAAATATGATTGTAGAATGTCCGGATGAATATTCGATCGTATCTCTTGTAAGGGAAAATTTCGGAATCGCACTGATGCCAAGGACGGATATATTGGAGCAGGCAGTGGGAATCAATATCCACAGTTTGAAGGGACTGGAAATCTATCGTCAGGTATTTATGTTCTGGATGAAAGACCGTTACCGGCTGCCGGCTGTTGAGCGTTTTATTGAATATATGAAGACACAGCAGGATGAAGATGCGAATGATACCGAAAACGTATCAAAAATTTATCTGAAAGATATTGTTAATTTTTAATACAAAGAGTTATGATAATTGTGTCACAAACAAAGGATTGCCACTCGAGTTTATGAATGTTATTTGTGAATGTTACTTACTGATAAGGAGATAATTTCATGAAGAGTGAATACCCAAAGATTTTTGAACCGATCACAATTAAAAGAACTACAATTAAAAACCGTATTGCAATGACCCCGATGGGAACCAACTACGGTGAGACAAGCGGTGAGATGAGTAACCGTCATATGAATTATTACTCACTCCGTGCAAAAGGCGGCACAGGTCTTATCATTCTCGAGAATGCAAATATCGAATATCCGGCAGGATCCAATGGTACAAGCCAGATCCGTATTGACCATGACAGTTTTATGCCGCGTTATTATCAGCTCGTAGAAAACCTTCATAAGAATGGTGCTACAGTCGCAATTCAGGTAAACCATGCCGGTGCTTCCGCATCTTCATCAAGAACCGGAATGGAAACAGTTTCTTCTTCAAATATCCCGACAAAAGCCGGCGGCGAAACACCGCGTCCGATGACAAAAGAAGAAATCCTCACAACTGTTAAAAAATATGGAGAGGCTGCAAAGCGTGTTCAGGCAATCGGATTTGACGCAATCGAGATTCACTGTGGACATTCCTATCTGATGAGCCAGTTCATATCCCCTTACTATAATAAGAGAACAGACGAGTTCGGCGGTTCCGTAGAAAACCGTCTGCGCTTCCCGCGTATGGTACTTGAAGAAGTACGTAAAAACGTAGGACCGTGGTTCCCGATCATCGTTCGTATCTCTGCAGAAGAGAGAGTACCGGGTGGAAATACTCTGGAAGATACACTGGAATATCTGGAGTATATCGATGAGTTTATTGATATGTACGATGTTTCCTGTGGTCTGAATCCATCTCTTCAGTATCAGATCGACTCCAACTATCTTCCGGATGGATGGAGATCTTATATGGCAAGAGCCGTAAAAGATAAATTTAAGAAACCGGTTATCAATGCAGGTAACTACCGTGATCCTGAAGTTGTCGAGAAAATTCTCGAGAGCGGCGACGTAGATATCGTCGGAATGGGACGTGGTCTTATCGCAGACCCGAACTGGGTAAAAAAAGTTGAAAACGGCGAGGAAGATATTATTCGTAAATGTATCTCATGTAACGTGGGATGTGCCGGAAACCGTATCGGTGTAAATCGTCCGATCCGTTGTACAGTTAACCCGGCTGTACCGGAAGGCGATATTTATAAAGCACTCAAAGTTAACAAAAACTGCAATGTTGTAGTTGTAGGTGGTGGTACAGCGGGACTGGAAGCTGCATGTACAGCGGCAGAAGTCGGATGCAACGTATTCGTTCTGGAAAAGAAGGATCACCTTGGAGGTCTCTCCACGTTTATTTCAGACCTTCCGAGCAAGACCCGTATGAAAGATTTTCCGAAATATCTGGAAGCACGCGCTGCCAGACTGAAAAATCTTTATGTTTTCCTGAATACAGAAGCAACTGTCGAAAAAGTAAAACAGTTTAAGCCGGACATCGTTGTAAATGCAACCGGTTCTGTACCGCTTGTTCCGCCGATCAAAGGTCTCAAAGAAAACATCGAGGCCGGAAACGTGGCTACAATTTTCGATATGATCAATAACCTGAATGCAGGCAAATACCCGGATGAAGCATGCAAGGACAAAAAAGTCGTTGTTGTCGGCGGCGGATCCGTAGGACTTGATGTAATCGAATATTTTGCACCTCGCGGAGCAGAATGTACGATCATTGATATGCTTCCTCAGATTGGTATGCTTGCAGACCCGATCACCAAATGCTCCATGCGTGAAACACATGACAAATATGGCGTGAAGGAATATGTAAACACAGCACTTCAGGAAGTAAAAGAAAATGCATTTACTGTAAAACTTCCGGACGGACAGATTAAGGATATGGAATTCGATCTTGGCTTCAACTGCCTCGGAATGCGTTCCAACAACCCGGTGCTTCCAGAACTTGAAGAAGCATTTAAGGATACAGACACTTATGTATACACCATCGGTGATTCCGTACGTGCCCGCCGTATTATGGAAGGAACCATGGAAGGCCGTGCAATCCTGAACGTGCTGGAATCCCAGGGATACCTGCACTTAGAGCCACTTGAATAAATGATATCAAGGGAGAAAAGGTCCAAATGTCGGTCATGCTTGCATGGCAAGACATTTGAACTTGGATCCCGCTCAAACATGAGAAAGCAGCGATTTATGAAATATAAAGAAAAGAGGAAAAAATCATGCCAAACGTAACAGGACATACAGAATTAGTAGGATTAATGGCTTACCCGATCCGTCATACACAGTCACCGACAACACACAACCTTGCATACGACAAAAACGGTGATGACGTTATTCAGCTTGCATTCGAAGTAGACAATGATTCCCTGAAAGATGCTGTTCAGAGTATCCGTGCTCTCAAAATGCTTGGATCTAACATCTCCATGCCAAACAAAACTGTTGTTCATAAATATCTGGACGAAGTTGACGAAGCAGCAAAATTATGTGGTGCGATCAACACAGTTGTAAACATGCGTGACGAAAACGGACAGGTTACCGGAAAGCTTAAAGGCTACAACACTGACGGTATGGGATACTGGCAGGGACTCAAAGAAGAAGGCATTGATTTCAAAGGAATGAAGATGGTTCTGATCGGAACCGGCGGAGCTGCAACTGCAATCGCTGTACGTGGTGCCCTTGACGGAATCGCAGAGATTGAAATCTTCAACATTAAAGATAAATTCTACAGCCGTGGAGAAGAAATCGTTGATCTGATCAACAAAAACACAAACTGCAAGGCTACTATGAATGACCTTGCAGATCATGATCTCCTCAAAGAAAAAATGCACGCAGCAGATCTTTTCTGTGATGCAACAGGTGTAGGTATGCACCCACTGGAAGATCTTTCCAACATCCCGGATACTTCTTTCTTCAAGAAAGACCTGATCGTAACAGATACTGTTTATGCGCCACGCGAAACAGTTATGATGAAACAGGCAAAAGAAGCAGGATGCGAAAAAGTTTACAATGGTATGAGCATGATGCTGTTCCAGGCACTGATCGCCATCAAACTTTACACAGGAAAAGACACACCGGTAGATTACATGAAAGAAAAACTTGGAATCTAAGTAATCTCAGATTCTGAACATATTTTTGAAGACTCTCCCTTGAGTCGTGTAATTCCATAAGGACTGCGCACTGGCATGAAGCCGGTGCGCGGTTTTTACGTTACAGGAAATTACTCCGTAATGTTCCAGCTTATGCGCTGAAAGCTGTTGACATCTGATTCACAGGAGAATACTATGAAATCTATCGGTGCTTTATTTGGGGAGGAGAATTCAAATGATAAAACTTGTTGTCAGTGATGTAGACGGTACTCTGGTGAAGGATGGAACGCTGGAAATCAATCCGGAGTACATGGATGTTATAAAGAAACTGAGAAAAAAAGGAGTTTACTTTGCAGTATGCTCGGGCAGACAGTACAGCAGCGAAAGCCAGCTTTTTGCGCCGGTAAAAGACCAGATCTTTTTTGTATCAGATGGTGGAACACTGATCCGTACATCAGAAAAAATACTGAAGATCCACACACTGCCGGACGAGATCTGGAAGAATATGGCAAAAATGGTTAAGACAGAGCTGCCGGAATGTGATTATTTTATTTCGGGACCAGACAGATGCTTTGCAGAAGATTCCAAAAGCAAGATGTTCTGCTGGCTCAGGGATTCCTATGGATATGATATCCGTGAGGTTCCGGATATGATGCATCTTGAAGGTGAGCAGATCATGAAGATTGCGGTATATCATACGGAACGCTGCGAAGAACTTTGTGCGCCGGTTTTTACACCATACTGGAAAGACAAGATAAATCTTGCAGCAGCCGGAAAAGAGTGGATGGACGGAACACCGCTTGGTGCCGATAAACGAAGTGCGGTGGCATTTCTTCAGGAATATCTGGGGATATCACCGGAAGAAACCTGCGCTTTTGGGGATAACATAAATGATATCGCAATGCTGAAAGATTCCGGATTCAGTTATGCGGTGGCAAATGCCAGAGAAGAAGTCCGCATGGCAGCAAAAGCCGTGTGTCCGTCTTATGCAGAAGACGGTGTGCTGAGTGTGTTGAAAACGTTGCTGTAAACGGTGAATTGATAGATTTTACTGAAATATGATTTCCAGACAAATACTAAAGCTATTTATAAAAAATAACAGAACTAGGCATATTGATTTACAGAAACACATATGCTATAATTGCCATAGGCAAAAAGATATGATTATTTCAATGCAAGGCAAAAGCCCTCAGAGCGGCAACTCTGGGGGCTTTCTTTTTGTGCTTTTTACGGTGCACTAACTGAGGCTAGCTGCTGTTATTCATCGCTGTCTAACCATTTGATGATGTAGTGGCAGGCTACACCAGCCGCAACAGCGACTAAAAAAGATATGATTGGATTCAATGAAGGCACCCCCTTTCCGTTGCAGATTGGGGCAGCAACATAGTAAGTATATCATGGCTTAGAACAAATTGGAACATACAGGACTGACTAATATACAAATTTGTCATAGCGAACATAGCAAAACGCAGTCTTGCTTTATCACTTTAAATCGTGTATAATAAACCACATGTAGAGGCGAGAGGAAATTGCCAAATTTTTAGACGCGGAAAGGAAAATGGATTATGTCAAAACATATCACAGGACACACCGGATTATTGTGCTTACTTGGAAGCCCGGTTGCACACAGCGTTTCCCCGGAAATGCACAACGAAGCATGCGATCAGCTCGGGCTGGATTATACATATCTTGCATTTGACGTACCGGAGGATAAAATGCCGGAAGCTGTTCAGGGACTTCGCACAATGGGAGCCAGAGGCTGGAACATTACCATGCCGGGCAAGAACATCATGTGCAAACTTGCTGACAAAGTATCTCCTGCATCCGAGATCTCCGGAGCATGTAATACGATCGTCAACGACAATGGTGTACTGACAGCTTATACGACAGACGGCGTTGGATTTATGAGAGCGGTTGCCGAAAATGGTGTCGACATCATCGGTAAAAAGATGACACTTCTCGGTGCCGGCGGAGCTGCAACAGCAATTCTTGTACAGGCTGCACTGGATGGCGTGGCTGAGATCAACGTATTCAACGTAAGAGACAATTTCTTCAGCAGAGCAGAAGAAATCGTTGCCAGATTGAATGAACGGACAGAGTGCAAAGTTACTCTGCATGATTACGATGATCCGGAAATCCTCCGTGCATCCATCGCAGAGAGTGCGATCCTTGTAAACGGTACTTCCGTAGGTATGGCGCCGAATGTGGACAGAACAATCATCACTGATACCAGCATGTTCCACAAAGATTTGTTTGTATTTGACGTAATCTATAATCCGCAGGAGACAAGACTTCTCCGTGAAGCAAAAGAAGCCGGCTGCAAGACCGGAAACGGTATGTACATGCTTCTGTATCAGGGAGCTGCTTCCTTCAAGCTCTGGACCGGAGAAGATATGCCGGTAGAGATCATCAAAGAAAAATATTTTTCATAAAAATTATAAGAATAGCAGGATATCTGCTCCATATGTGAGAAGAATCCTGCTGTTTTCTTATTTGAAGCATACGAATCTAAGCTATTGGTATAATCTAATAGCTTTTGAAAATCTAATGTTGCCATTTTGAATCCGAAGAATAATCGGGTACGTTTTTGCCATGCACAGGTATCTTGTCCACATATTATGAAGTATTTTAAATAAAAAAGAAACCCCTTATCCCCTCATGAATGAGGGGGCAGGGGAGCTGAAGCAAAGCCGCTCTGTGAAGAATTATTCTAAAATAATCAGAGTTCCATTAATCCCAGTCACTTTCTGCTTCTGCCAGTTTGCATTGCAGAGTCTTTTCGAGATCGGTAAAAGCTGGCAGGAAACTGTCGCGTATCAGCATGATCATTTCATCAATTTCAGCTTCGTTATATATATGGACAGATGTATTTCTTTTCTTTAACATTAATAGCCAGACAGACGAATCATTTATAAAGCCAATTTTATAAGCAAGCTGCAGAATCTCTCTTGGAGAACAGGTATCAGAGCCCTGTACACCATGTAGTCTCATAATTTCCTGCAGAGCTTTCCATGCAAGTTCAAAAGATAAATTAAATTGGCCGATAATGCCTGTACGATAAATGTCATTAGTTTCGGCTAATTTAAAATCAGCGTTTTTCAGTATGGACAGACAATTTGAAAAATTATCAAGTTTTTTCATAGATTACGACACCGTCCTTTTTAATTTCTTTTTTCAGTTCATCTGAAATCTGAGAATCAGCCTGAATTATATCAAAAATCAAAAGAGAATTTATTTTTTCTTTAACATCCCAATAGAAATCTTCAAAATTTCCACCATATACAGCTATGTCAATATCACTTCTTTCGGTATTTGTTCCTCTTGCACGGGAACCGAACAGAATGATTTTTGTAATTGAATATTTACGGGCCAGTGCAGAGAGTTCCCGAAAAACTCTGTCCGGTAAATTATACTTCATTCAACTGCCTCCTGATGATATGACCTGTTTAAGAAAGTATATAAAATTTTATTCTATTTTTCAAGAGAAGATACATCAATCTCCCCGTCAAACACAGTAGTTGCCGGACCGGTCATGTATACGAGATTTTCCTGGCGGTTCCACAGGATCTGCAGGTCGCCGCCGAGCAGTTTTACGGTAACCGGCTTGTCTTCATCTACCAGACCGTTAAGGGTGGATGCAACAGCGACTGCACAAGCACCTGTACCGCAGGCAAGTGTCTCGCCGGAACCGCGTTCCCAGACACGCATCTGCAGGGTGTGGCGGTCAATGACTTTTACAAACTCGGTATTGATACGATCCGGGAAATTAATGTGATTTTCGAATTTCGGACCGAGTTTTTCGATGTCAAGGTTTTTCAGCTCATCCATGTATACGATCGCATGTGGGTTTCCCATAGAGACAGCAGTGATATGGTAAGTTTCGCCATCCACATGCAGAGGTTCATTGATTACCTGTTCTTTGGTAGAAACAACAGGAATCTGTCTGGAAGTCAGAATCGGTGCGCCCATATTGACTTTTACGAGGGCAACCTTACCATCTTTGCCGAGAGTAAGATCAAGATATTTGATTCCGCTTTTTGTGGCAACGGAAATACTTGTCTTATTGACAATGCCGTAGTCGTAAGCATATTTTGCAACACAGCGGATGCCGTTTCCGCACATGGCGCCCTGAGAACCGTCGAGATTGTACATGTCCATTTCGCAGTCTGCGATGTCGGATGGTTTGATCAGAATCAGTCCGTCCGAACCGATACCGAAATGACGGTCACTGACAAATTTTGCGACGGCAGACGGATTGGAGACGGTCTCCTCAAAACAGTTTACATATACGTAATCGTTGCCGATACCATGCATTTTTGTAAATTTCATAAAATAAATCCTCCTATTTAAATTAATATTCTCCCTGATATAATACTTCCCTTTTTTCTTACGAGTTTCCAGTATAACCCCAAAATGTTATGTCTTTGTGAAACTAAGTTAAAATTTTTCCAGTCATTTTAGAAACGGAATATAAACAAACCTTAAACCAGTTTCTGCATCTCCGGGAATGGTCCGAGACTCCTTTTCAGAATTCCGGTTACCTGAGCGATCAAAAGACCATAGTTTGTGATCGGCACACCCTGATCACGGCAGCAGGCAATGCGATATTTCATTTCGCGTTCATTCAGCATACAGCCACCGCAGTGAACAACCATTTTATAGGAAGAAACATCGTCAGGAAATTCCGTGCCGGAAGTAAATTCAAACACAGGTTTCTTTCCTGTATAGTTCCGAATCCAGTTCGGAATCTTGCAGGTTCCGATGTCTCCGCACTGGCGATGGTGTGTACAGCCCTCTGCTATCAGAATACGGTCGTCGTCCTGAATGGAAGAAAGTGCAGCAACACCTTCAAGCTGTGTTTCCAGTTCGCCTTTGTATCTTGAAAAAAGAATCGAAAACGAAGTTAAGGTGATGTTTTCAGGCACGTCTTTCGAAACACGGGCAAAAGCCTGACTGTCTGTAACGACCAGCTTCGGACAGACACCCTGCGCCAGAAAATGATCCAGAGTACTTTTTAACTCGGTATCCCGCACAACGAGCGACAGCGCTCCCCGTTCCAGAATATCGCGGATCGTCTGCTGCTGCGGCAGGATCAGACGGCCTTTTGGTGCGGCTTTGTCGATTGGGACAACAAGAATAACGAGATCCAGTGGCTCGATCAGATCCTGAATCAGCGGATATTTATGCGTGTTCTCAGGTTTCAGCGTGGCGATTTTTTCTTTTAATTCCTGAATATTCATGCCATCTGTGGCGCTGACCAGAACTTCACCTGGCCGGACGGACATGGCAAGATCTTTGATTTCTTCGCCGGAAAGCAGGTCAATTTTATTATATACGACAAGATATGGAATTCCTTTTTTGTGAAAGCGGTGGATCAGAGCAAGCTCTTCTTCACCTTTACCGGTCGTACTGTCGACAACCAGAATCGCAATGTCGGTTTTATTCAGTACCTGATAGCTTTTGCGGACGCGAAGTGCACCAAGTTCTCCCTCATCGTCAATCCCGGGAGTGTCAATGATCATGACAGGGCCAAGCGGCAGAAGTTCCATGGTCTTATATACGGGATCAGTTGTTGTACCCCGGACAGACGAAACGATGGCGAGATCCTGCCCGGTCACGGCATTGATGACGCTTGATTTTCCGGCATTTCTTTTTCCGAAAAAACTGATATGTACCCGTTCGGATGCGGGTGTCTGATTCATTCCCATAGAGCAGTCCCCCTTATATCTGTCAATATAGTGACAGCCAAAATTCCAGAACAACAGAAATTTAACACAATAAAATATGAAAGAATATTTCTTATTATATAAGACTTTGGGCGTTTTAACAAGGTAAAAAGGGAATGCATAAAAAAATTTGTATACTTATAAAAGAAAGTAGTGCTTGTAATTTTGAAATAGTGTGATACAATAAGAAAAATGAAAAGAAATTATGCATTTTCATGCATAAATATTCTCAGTGAAAATCGAGGAGGAAGAGAAGATGAACTTAAAGAAAATTACAGCAATTATGATTGGTGCAGTTATGGCTGTTTCTATGGCAGTTCCGGCAATGGCTGATGATAAGGTAGAGACTGTTACAGATGGCAAGCTTACAGTTGCAACAAGCCCTGACTTCGCACCATATGAATTTTATTCAATCGATGAAGATGGCAACCCGACACTTTCCGGATTTGATATGGATCTGGCTCAGTACATCGCAGACAAGATGGGACTGGAACTGGAAGTAGTTCCGATGGACTTCGACGGTGTATTAAGCGAGCTTTCACAGAAAAACGTTGACCTTGGCATGGCAGGTCTTTCACCGGATCCGGCTCGTGCAGATGCTATGGAGTTTTCAGATCTGTATTACAAGGGCGGACAGTCTTTCGTAACAGTAAAAGACAAAGCTGATCAGTTCAAGACTCTTGAAGATGCAAACAA
>JABLTO010127233.1_pt1 | contig 24577 bp, 29 predicted proteins | sample 7160091 | NCBI WGS metagenome assembly JABLTO01 (sample SAMN14651225, study PRJNA627086) | human gut metagenome | isolation source: feces | host: Homo sapiens
ATACAAAAGCAGCATAAAATATCGCCAGCCATAGCATGGCTGACGATACAAAAATTTATTATTTTTTATTGTCCTCTTGACGGGGAGCATACCACTATCCCAGCGGCTAAAATAATTTAATTTTATGAGCGCATTGCTCCATCAACGGATAAAATTTCGCCTGTCACATAACTTGCCAGATCACTTGCCAGATATAAGAAGGCATTTGCAACATCCTCAGGCTCACCAATTCTTCTAAGCGGAATCATCTTAATCAGTGGTGCAATCATCTGCTCTGGCAAAGCGGCAACCATATCAGTTTTTGTGATACCAGGTGCAACTGCATTTACACGAATATTGCTTGGTCCAAGTTCTCTTGCAAGAGACCATGTCAAACCATTCACTGCTGTTTTGCTTGTCGGATAGGCAACGCCACTCGGCTGACCACTGATACTAACCATTGAGCTTGTATTGATAATGCAGCCACCGCCTTGCTCCTTCATGATCTTAACCGTTGGCAGAATAGCATTGAAAATTGCCTTCACATTCAAGTCCATGACCTTTGTAAACTGCTCTGCAGTATAATCATCAATCTTTGTACTGTCTGAAATTCCTGCATTGTTTACAAGAATGTCAATTCTTCCATACTGCTCCTCAATCTTGGCAATTGTTTCCTCCAATGCCTTGGGATCAAGCAAATTCGGTGCATATCCAGAAACTTCCCAGTCCGGATTTTCCTCCTTCAATGCAGCCAATGCTTTGTTAACAGTCTCATCTCTTGATCCAAAAAGCACTACCTTCGCACCATTTTCAAGATACTTCTTAACAATGGCATATCCAATTCCCCTCGTTCCTCCTGTTACAACTGCAACTTTCCCTTTTAACATAATGTCTCCCTTCTACACAAATGATTTGGTACATATTTTATATCTGTACTGTATCATGGTTTCCATACTTTGTCAATCTTTTAACAATTTTTTAAAGAGCTGTCTTTGCTCTTTTGCCACATGCTCCATATCTGGATAAACCGTGCTGTCATGAATTCCAAAGACGTTCAATTCCTTTACAAATTCACGCTTTATCTGTGCCGGAATCCGGATTTTATATAAATAATTGCATCCCGGATCCTTGTCTAAGATTTGATCAAGTCTGCGCTGCGTATCATGTATCGTAAAATTGGTTGCCATATATTGCTCATTTCCCTTTTTATGATATTCTGGTCGCTGAACCGACGGAATCAGCCCCCACTCATAATCTGCCTGTCCGCGATACCACATTCGATATTCTTGATGATTGGCAATCTCACAAATCGTCTGAATAAATGAATTCCAATCTTTGATCCCATATTCCTTAATCATATTGAACGTTTACCTTACTTTACCTTATTTTACTTACTTTGTTTCACTTTCTTTTGCCTTACTTCATTTTACTTTAATTTTTATTTTGGATTTTTCATCTTATCACCGACAAACCAATAATCACAAACCTTTCCGCCGCTTGCCAATGTGTATTTTCTATTTAATTTTGCATGCATCAGGGAAGCTGTTATATGGTCAATATCGCACATAACCGGCAATACCTCCAGATATCCCTCTCTTCTTGCAAATGTATTCAATGGACACTGTGTAAAATAATAGTAGAAGCCATCCTTGTGTTTCTTTTCATCGAAATGGAAATCCCACGAATATTTTTTATACTGCGGATGCTCGTCCAGCCACTTCGCATCTCTTTCCATCATTTTTTGAATTCGTTTTATACCGCTCGCCTTATTGGCATTGATCAAAATGCCCATTACCTTCATGATCGGAGCGGACAGCACATCTTTTGAAATCACACGCAGATCTTCTACTGAAATTTTTCCATCAGCAGCTTTCCATATTGCCAAGAAGACCAGACATTCATACGTGTTGGACGCCATCGGATTGTCCCTTCCAATATCATCTGAGCGATTTAACATATCTCGATATTCTGCATCTGCTTTTGGAATCAACGCTTTCGTATATGCTTTTCCATAGCGCTTATTTAAGCTCTTTTTGATAAACGGCATAAGCATGTTCCAATATTTGTTGGTATATTCCATCATAATTTTTGTTCTCCTTTCCTATGCGTTCACACATTCTTTATGCTTATTATTATCTATACATATACATATTACTTTCACATATTACTTCCGTACACATTCTGTATACACAAGCGGAATGCGCGCTCCCAACTCTTTTGAAAACCGCACACGCCAACCATGAAATTCCAACCATCGAAGATATTCCTCTGATGTCCATTGATGTTCAAAGCGAATTCCTGCAATTTTCAAAATTCCTGACCAAATGCGGCTGATAACACCCTTCTTATGTCCCACAAAATTCGGTGCAATCAGCAAGCCTCCATCTTTGAGCACACGATCAATTTCTTTCAGCGCCTTTTGCGGTTCTGGCATCACATGGAGCGCATTGGCAATTATGACCACATCAAATGAGTTGTTCTCATACGGCAGACACGTCGCATCTGCCACTTCAAATTTCAGCTGTTTGGGATAGTTTCCCTTTAATGCCTCGCAAATCATCCCTTCTGAGTAATCCGTCGCAATCATTCGCTTCGATACCTGCGCTACATGCTTCGCCAAAAGTCCCGGACCAGTTGCAATTTCCAACACTTCTTTATCCACTACTCGTCTTGAAATGCGCTTATACATATACGCATAATATTTCTGATCCATACGCATTGCCTTCTCATAAATCGGTGCATACAAATCCCATATTTTTTTATTCATATATGATGCTCCTTTCCGTTACCGGTTCTGTTCCATTGGGATATTCGTTCTGCTCAGCTTACGATAAAATAGCGGGGCCCTTTGCTGTCATCTTACAAATTCCTCTCGGTGTAATCCGAAGCTCTGGAATTACTGGAAGTGCCAGAAATGAAAGTGTTACAAATGGATCAATCTTCGAAGCCACACCCATTTGATGCGCTTTTTGAATCATTCGCTGCAATGCTTCATTCACATTTTCAAAGCCAGCATCGCTCATCAAGCCCATAATCGGCAGCGCTAATGTCTCATATACCTTTCCATTTTCCACCACGGTATAACCGCCCTGAGTTCGTATAATCTCATTGACTGCAATCGCCATATCGGCATCATTGTCTCCGATTACAATAATATTGTGCGAGTCATGTGACACGGATGATGCCACCGCGCCATTTCGGATTCCATACCCTTTTGCCACGGCAACGCCGATCTTACCTGTATTGTGATGCCGCTCAACTGCTGCAATTTTTGAATATCCGCCGAATGGTTCAAAGTTTAATGTAGGAGGAAGTGAAATCGTCAAATCGGTCGTCGTGATCTGTCCTGCATGAATTTCAATCACATGCGTCTTTTTCTTTGAAATTGGCAAAAGAAATCGCTCTGCCTTGACTTTATCCAGATGAACGGTATGCTTTAACACGTGGCTGCAAGGACGCACACGAATCGGTGCATCCTCGTTCAATCGTTTTCCTTTATAAAATACGTCTGTCACATTTAAATCTGTCAAATTATCAAGTACCACAAAATCCGCCTGAAATCCCGGTGAAATTGCACCCAAATGCTTTAATCCATAACACTTTGCTGTATTGATCGTTGCCATTTTAATAGCACGAATCGGATCAAGTCCAAGCTTTACCGCCATTTTTACGCTATAGTCAATGTGACCATCTCTTAAAATATCTTCAATATGTTTGTCATCTGTGCAGAAAGAAAAATATTCCGTGTCAATTCCAGTTCGTACAATTCCCTCTACGATATCCTTCAGATTATGTGCCGCACTTCCTTCACGAATGTGGACATGCAGTCCCCTGCGCACCTCCTCCAATGCATATTCAAAGGTTGTCGCTTCATGGTCGGTATCCACGCCAGCCATCTTATACGCGCTCAACTCCTTGTTCGGCAAATACGGTGCATGTCCGTCAATTGTTCTGTTCTCAAAGAGATTCATCTTTACAAACATGCTCTCCTCTGCATGAATAACAGCCGGATCATCCATTACCTCTCCTAAGCCCAACACTCTTGGGTTTCTCACATACGGATACATGTCGTTTGCGGAAAATACACATCCATTGTCATCCACAATCGTCGATGGCACACAAGATGGCATCATTACATAGACGTTTGCCGGTGATTTTTCTGTCTGATTCAAAATGTAATCAATGCCAGCCGCGCCGCTCACATTTGCTGCTTCGTGCGGGTCGACAATAAACGTCGTCGTTCCATGCTTTGCAGCCGTGCAAACGAGTTCATTTGGTGTCACCATCGTGGACTCTAAGTGCAGATGTGCATCAATGTAGCCCGGAGCCAGATACCGACCACCCAGATCAATCTCCTTTTTCCCACGATAGCTTCTCGACACACCGGCAATCAAACCATCTTTGACTGCCACATTTGATTCTACAATTTCACCAGTAAACACGTCCACTAACTTTAAATTCTTTAAAACCAAATCTGCTTTCTGTTTTCCAAGCGTTACATTGGCAAGTTTCTTATACTGAGTATACTCCATAAAATCTCCTTTGCTTTTTTCTAAGCATATCGCCTAAAAAACAGTTTGTCAACGCAATTTGATAGCAGAAATTTCATAATGAAATGTATTTTTCTTCTTCGCTCTTAATTACCTTTGTAGCAAGTTCCAATGCAAGAATTGTGACGCGGTCTTTCTCCTCCACTCGCGCCTCATTGCTTAAACTACGCTTATCCCACTGCTCTGCCGCAAGATTATCTGCTGCATAGAAAAACTCAAAGAATTCCTTCTCGCGAAACTTTGCAACTGCTGTCGCTGCTGCACATTCCATTTCTACACTGATACAGCCACTTTCAATTCTTTTTGCCATTTTTTTCGGTGTTTCCCGATAAAAAGCATCAGTTGTCCATGTCTTTCCTATCGTGTAATGCGTGTTAAACTCTTTCAAAATGGATACAAACTCTGGTATGTACTTTGGGTTCACCTCAATCTCATCCGATGCCGGCATATAATGATAACTTGTTCCCTCATCTCGTATCGCAGCATTCGGAATGATAATGGAACAATCCTCTATTGATTTATCGAGTACCCCACAAGTTCCAAACATGATAATCGTTTCCACACCCATTGCATAGATTTCCTCCATTGCTCCAACACAAGCAGGTGCTCCAACATCGGACATAAACAGACAGATCTCATATCCATGATATACTGTCTTGTAAACTGGAATCTCCATATTCGCTACATTAGTGCTTGCAATTCTCTCTCCTCCAAATGCAGATAACATACGCGCAAAGGTGACTCTTGAAAAACAGGTCACTGCTACTTTCGGCATTCCCTGAACCATATCACTTGTATGCCATGGATTAATAATTGCGTTCTTTTCATAATCAAATTCTGTTAAGATCATTTTTCTTCCATTTTACCTTTCACAATTTTCTTTCAGCTCCCGAATCTCTGGATCTTGCTTTATCTTTTGGATTAACCCATTCATTCTACCATCACTCATGCATGAAAACTTGAATCTTAATTCGCAGCCAATTTCCCTTCTTTTCTTTTTCCGTAATTTTTCCAAAAAGAAGCTTTCCTGCGTCCATCAAACGTGCAAATATGATATTATCTTTTTGAGGTATATATCCAATCTTTACTCCCCCCATTGTTTTAATAAGAATTGCAAACTCATCATATGGATTATCTGGCTCTCGAAAAAGATTCAATCTGTCACCACTTTTTAAATAAGGCTCCAGTTCATCAATTCCCTCAATATGAGTTGTTCCTGCCACATGAGTATCTAAAAGAAAAATGTCTCTCTCAAACGGCTTTGGAATCAAAGACTCTCCGTTCTTTCCATGGAATAACGCAAGCAGTCCATCTCCCCCTAATTCAATCAAGTTATTCATGCGATTTCCCCATCATTTCCTCAATTTTTATTCTGTAGAATAAAATACGTTCTTCATATTGGCCCAAAATCTCCTCATATTGCTGACGCAGCTGCTCTGTTTTCTCCTCATCCTCCAAAATTTCCTTCATTGTATATGGATATCTTGTTTTTATCTGAGCAATACTTTCCTGTATTTTTTTCAATAAATTCTGTAGACGTCTTTTTTCCTCGTTAAGCTGCTCAATTGTATCACCCGACTGTTTTACAAGTGTTTCGCTTCCCACCATTGCATCAATCATCCTTAATGTTGCCAAATCTCCATTTTTATAGGCTGTTACTGCATGCTCAAACAATTCTCTTTGAGCGTCTGTTCTCTCTGGATTCATATCAGAATGTAGGATTTTAACCAACTTACGATATAGCATTTTCAATTCCTTGCTATCCGATTCTGACAAAGCATCCGATTCCTTCCATTGTAACGCCTCATTCATTTTACTGATTCGTTCATCAAGCTGCTTTTGATATGAGGCAAATTCCTGATCAAGTATTTCTTCTATTGCTACAATACTGACCGGTTCCTGCCGATTTCTTTTTGCCTGAATCAATTCAATTTTTCGTTTCAAACGCAGTGCTGTACACTGCGCTTCATACGCCCGATATTCAATACTTCCAAATTCTAACGTATATTTTGCTTCTATATTCCTGCAAATCACAAATTGAAGTTCGTCGCGTTCCAATAAAAGCATTGACAGTTCGATACGAAGTCTTTCAATTTCGTTTTTTATCTTATCGAACTCTGGAAATATAATTATGTCATCTGCCATTTCTATTTGCTCCATTCCCCACAAAGCCATTCTCTTTCAGTCGATCAGTAGTATTTCGCCTCCTCGATTAAGCTCACATTTCCGTTTTTAATTTCAAACTTGTTTACCGCACAATTTCCCTGATATACACCACTCCAGAAATCCTTTAACTGTTTATGAAGCAAATGCAGAAAAAGTGCTTTGTTCAATGCGCCATGACCAGATATTAGAACTGTTGCATCTGGTTTATTTTCTTCAATTGGAAAAAGTACATTTTCAATAAACGCCTTTGTTCTTGCTAACAATGACTCATATGACTCTGCCCCTTTCTCTGCTACATAATTCTGTGGATCATCAAAGAAAAGTGCAAAGCTTCCTTTACGTTCATCTACTACGGTTCCTTCGTACAGCCCAAAGCCAACCTCAATCAATCGTTCATCTTTCACGATTTCTATATCTCGGTCCCCTTTGATAATGCATGCTGTCTCATAGGCACGCTCCAATGGACTGGAGAAAATATAATCAAACTTTATGTTTTTCAATCCATCTGCCGTTTTTTGTGCAAGCTTCCTTCCATCCTCCGAAAGACTGATATCCGTTTTTCCTTGCATTTTTCCCATCTTATTCCACTCTGTCTCACCATGTCGAATAATGTACAAAATCATAACTATTTTTCCTTCCTATGGTCAGTGGTTCATCTCGTTACGCCAACAAATTTGCAAAGTTTCTCCGTCACGTGATCTCTCCAGTTAGGATTCTGTGTTTCATATTGTATTAATTCCAGCCACTGGCTGTCATTTACAATATTTTCTTCATAACATGCTTTCTGCCAGTCCGTCTCTTGTGGAATGCAGAAAACATTATGGTCAAAATAGAAATTTTCACCTTCATCAAAACTGCAAATCTGGATTGGCTTTTCATGGAAAAATAAATTTCCATACCATTCCGTTAAAATGCCCTGATCATATACGGCAATGCCTCTTCCATCTCTCATACTGATATTGTAACGCAAAATAGTCTTTTCACAGTCTCTATTGTGATTCAGCTTCATGCAGTCCAGCCAAAATCCCCCTTCATTATCATGCGAATAGTTATACTGAAAAACTGTCGTACCCGCAGTTCCCCAGTCTGTATCAAACGCTGTTCCATCATTTTCAAACATTCTGGTTCGTGCCACTTCATTTCGCTGAATAAGCGCATCCCGTGTCGCGCAAACCCAGATACCGGCAATCAGCTGGGTATCTTCAAGTGTACCGAGTGCTCCTGCATCAAAACATACATTACTGTCAATCAATGGAGAAATACAATTTGCCACAATAATTCCATCTGATCCAGTTCGTTCAATCCTATTTCCACGCACAACTACATGTGTATGATGAATATCATTTATAAAATCTTCCTGCTGATTTACACGTATACCACTTGTTCTGACATCGTGAATGTAGTTATTGCTGATAATAATGTCATGAAGATGATCTTGAGCTGATGTACGACCTGGAAAGGTAACATACACAGCCCCATTCCAATACATGCTCTGGTATACTGGCATTGCCCGTCGATTTTCACCATCTACTTCAAAGATTTCGCAATCAGAAATTTCGATTCCTGCTGTAATTCCCTCTGACTTTGCACTAATGCAAAGTCCCTGACGCACACATCTTTCGCTGCTATGATTACAAATACGAAGTCCCTTTACTTTCCAATAGCTCACTCCATCCAGTAATATCGCTGCATATGCACCATTTCCATCAATTAACGGTGCTTCTCCATCCCCATATGTTCCAATCTGTGCAAATTGAAAACGATCTCCATCCCCGTGTGGGCAAAGCATTCCTTTCCACTCACAGCCACATTTCAAAAGCAACTTATCTCCAGCCCCAAATAAAATCTGATTCGCAGCTTCAAGACTTTTCAGCGCTGCATCCGGTGTAATTCCACTGTTTTCATCATTTCCATTCACAGCATCCAGATAAAATATTCTTCCCATATTTCTTCTCCTCTTTCTTTTCTCTGCTTTCGCAGTATGTTTTAATTCAGGTATTTCATTCACTTCTATAAATGTTTCTTGTCCTTAGCTTGCAATTCTTTTTCCAATGCTGACTATTTTTCAAGAATAGCATTGACCTTATCGTACAAATCCTCAATCATAATCTCAGTTTTTAGATTGACCTTGTAGTCATTTTCAGCTCTGCGGCGATCCTTTTCCTCCTGTCGATTTTGGCTCATCATTATAAGCGGTGCCTGAATTGCTGCCACGCATGAAAGCACCAGGTTTAATAAAATAAATGGGTATGGGTCAAATGCCTTTGATGCCAAAACAGTATTAACAATCATCCACAGAATAAGCACACCTGTAAAAGAAAATATAAACGCCCAGCTTCCAGCAAATTTTGCAATGGTATCCGCTGCTCGCTGTCCCAACGTATATTTTTCTTTTCCACTTTCAGGGCTAACAGAAATCTTACTGTCTGCCAATAAATTCAACACTTCTTCATCAGTCATATCATGACGTATGTCCTTAAGTACTTCTTTTAACAACTTTCTGTTTTCCTTCATAGTAACTATTCCTCTCTATTATTTTTTATATTAATAAAAAATCTGGTCCCTTTTCTTCAAATAAAAGCAGTGAACTTCCAAGAAGCAAATCTGCATGTACTGCAGGATCATCCAATGGAATATTAAAATCATCTCGTATCCTGCGTATTCTATAAAGCACAGTATTGCGATGAGCAAAAAGGGCATCGCAAGTTTTCTTCAGTGAAACGACAGCATGTCAAGTAACGATAAAGTGTTTCACAATATTGCGTATCTTTTTCTTTATCGTAGGCAGCCAGTCTATGAATTTCCTTTGCAATTAAATCGCTGCGTTCCTCTAAACTTTTCAGTAAAAGTGACGTGCGCGGCTGCGCTACCGTACAAACATTTATTACCTCCATAAGCGGTGCTATTGAAGTTGAACCATCTACCATTATTGTTCCCTTTGGCCTCAATGAAACAAATGTGCTTGCCTTTCCAACTGCCACATACTGTTTTTCTACAGTTTACTGTCCTATCAACAATCTCTGTATTTGCAATCTTCAAGATGATCATTTACCATCCCTATGGATTGTAAGAATGAATAGGTAATCACAGGGCCTACAAAAGCAATTCCTTTTTTCTTCATGTCAAGAGCCATCTTACGAGACACATCTGAAACTGTCGGTATCTGCTCTACCGTCTTCCAATGACCATCTATGACGTTATTCCCAGTAAAATTCCACAAGTATGCGTCAAACGATCCGTATTGAGCTTGAATTTTTTTTACTGCCTGTGCATTCTTGCGCACACTGAATATCTTACTGCGATTGCGTATGATTCCTGGATTCAGCATAAGATTCTCAAGTTCTTCATCTGTCATTTCACTGCATGCATCGATTTGAAAATCATGGAATGCAGCACGATAATTTGCTCTCTTATGCAAAATTGTTTTCCACGATAAACCTACACTTGCTCCTTCAAGACAAAGCATCTCAAACTGAAAATTGTCATCATGATTTACTTTGCACCACTCATTGTCGTGATATTCCTCCAATATCGGATCGCCCTCATACCACGCGCGACATCTATTTTTTTCTCTTTCCATATATACTACTATATGTCCTCACTTCTTTTTTATATTTTTGCTGAGTACTTTCTTTTCTTGTAACTTACAATACCCTTTTAACTCCAAAATGAGCCTCTGCAATATCATCCAACTGCTTGGCAATGTCAGCAAATGGAAGATTCAGATCTAATGTCCTGACTGTGATTTGATTGCCGTGCATCTGATATACATTATCCGGTTGAATTAATTCCTCCGTCTTTGCATAGAGAAGCATTCCAGATACCTTATGTTCCTGCTCTTTGAAAGAGTAATCGCGATTCTTTACATATGTAAATATCTGGTACATATTATTTGAATGCAGAGTATGCTTGTCAAATTGTGACTGCGTTGTATGGCTGTAATATTTTGCATCAATAATAAGAACCGTGTTGTCTTTTTGTAAATGAATATCACTTTGCATGACCGGCAGCATTGTCCTGAAACCATCCTCTACATCCCAAGGGATCTGTGATGCGTTAACCGACAGCATAGGATAATGTCGAATATAATACTCCAAGATAAATTTTTCATATAATCTGCACATACGCTGCTCATCAACAAATGACGCCAGCCTATATCCACCAGAATCTGTCGTTATAAGCATACCCTCGATTATTAACTGGCAAATGCTGACCAGCATTCTATAGGTCTGATTGTTCCGTTGAAATCGAATCGCTGACCACCTAATGGAAGTTGGCTCCAGCATATCCACATTAGAAAAGAACAGCATTTTCTTTTTCAAATCATCTTTATACTCAGCTTTTACTTTTGCATTTTTCAACAGCAACATGACTGTTGTCTTGAGTATTTGGTTCAATAAATTATTCTCAGATAGCTCATCAAAATCACATGTCAGCAATAGCTCATGTGCCAGACGATTTTTAATTGTTCCTGGCATGTTGATTTTCCCACGCATAACAGGCAATTCTTCCTGACGATTTATGTATTCTTTATAGAGACCTTGCTTCAACTGAATTCCAATACCTTTTGCGAGAATTGCTGCCAACAGATCATACATCTCATCAAAAGATTCAACTGCTAAATCATCATAATTTCCCTGATTCAAAGTTTGGAAGGCATAGGACAGCATATGGTATATGTTGTTTATTAATATACTCTTATCCTTTGTCATTGAAATACACCGTGCAAGATGTTCTCCCACCGCTGCAATTTTGAACTATCGTCAAACCAATATTCACTGAGCATCGGCAAAATATCAAAATCAACAACGTCCTTCATCCATTCTTCTATGCAATCATCCGCATTACAGAAATAACTGTGGCCAATACAAAAACCTTTCCCCAGCGACTTATCCGCTGCAATTTCCCTATTTAGTTCCTTAATGCGTTCAATAAGTGTATTGAATGTATCATTTGCAAGGCTATTCTGGTAATTGATAAATCCCTCTGAATTAAAGCCCGGCTCCATATCAAAGAAACTAAATCTACGTCTCAAAGCGTAATCAATCATAGCCAGACTTCGGTCTGCAGTATTCATCATTCCTATGATATGTACTCTCTTTGGAACTGAAAAACTCAGCCCATTATACGCAAGTGTTGCTTTCTTGTCACGATAATCTGCTTCTATCAGCATCAGCAATTCACCGAAAATCTTGCTCATATTGCCACGATTGATTTCGTCAATGATGAAAAAATAATCCTTGTCCGGATGGTTGGCTGCTTTCTGACAGAATCTATAAAAAATGCCATATTTTAGCTCGAAGCCTTCTCCCACAGGCTTGTATCCCATCATGAAATCTTCATAAGAATAGTTTTGATGAAACTGAACAAATTCAATTCTGTCGTCATCAACTTCTCCCATGACAGAATACGCTAACCTTTTAGCTGCAAATGTCTTTCCAACACCAGGTGCTCCCTGAAGAATGATATTCTTTTTCTTCTCCAATACAGCTTTCAACCGATCATATTTTGCTTCTGTCATATAAACATCTCTCAGGAAATCTGCTTTTGTATATTTCGCATTACCATTATCTGATGGAGTTAGATTTTCTTCTCGAATCATATCGATAATGAAGTCATACTCTCCGCGCGTAAGCTTAAACAAGCTGCCTTGTGTCATAGAGAAATATTCCATTTTCTCAAGTTCTGGGCATTCTTTCAACGTTGAAAAATCAATCGGTGAAGACAATCCTTCCACCTTTTCAAAGTAGATTTTCTGTCCATCCTGTTCTGCACTGACACGAAGAATCGCTACAATCTGCTTTACCGGCGTTGATTCATAACCAATTACCATATCCCCAGCCTTTGCATCAAGAAAATTTTGGAATATCCTTCGCTTATTACCGTTATCGTTGTAAAGTGTATAATCCTGTACTTCGCCGATTGGCATGCTTGACATGCTCCAAATCTTAGGATTTGCATTCAAAAACCAATAATGCAATCCTGATGCATCATTTTTCAAAAGCTCTTCTTTTGTAATATCAAAATATGGTTTCAAAATATAATCTTCAAATAGCTGTGTTTCACTTATCGGCACAATAATACAAGTAGAATTATCATTAGGAGTCCACCACTTCTTATCTCCAGTATAAGCACTTGTATCACGAGACTTAGCGATAACAGTATAACTTCTCTCACGCCAACCATCTTGTTTCTCAGGATTTTCATTAACCTCATCCGAGTCAATGCGTCCCAAAAGTCTTATGCTATTGCCACGACACAAATAAAAGAAATCGCCTTTCTTCATTGTCGCCATGAAATCTTCACCCTGCGACACTTTTGACTTACCCTTTGCAGCTGTATCCCTATGAACAACAATGACCTGTCTCTTCTCAAATGCTTCGGCTTCTGCTTCTGAAATACAGTCATTACCATGACTTATCTTCCAAAAATTAGGCTTCAAATTTGCATACAAATTGACTTTTGACAAATCATATCTGCTTATAAAAAATCCGATATCCATCGTAAGCGTCCTTAATTCTGGATCAGGGTAGCACGTTCCGGTAATCTGCGAAGTCAGCAGATTCTTTAGTTCATCATCTTGCTTCAGCTCGTCACAAATTTCATTATAAAAAGCAAGGAAATTATGAATGTTATCTGCATACGCCCCTTTTTTGAATGTATAACTGCTTTCAAGCTTATTTGAGATTGCTTTTATTTCATTCAATTTGTATAAATAATATTTATCAGGATAATTTGCTATCATGAAACAGCTACTATATAGACTCTTATCAAAGCATCAACCTGATTTTCTCTATTAATGCCTGATCCGCTGGAAGCCAATCCACACTATCAAGAGATTCCTTCGTCAGCCACCTTGCCGCTTCATGTTCTTTTAGCTCAAGTTTGCCGCTTACAATCTCACACCAAAAGCAATCCATTGACAAATGGAAATTCGGGTAATCATATTCAATCGTGTCAATGCGTTCTTTCACCGCTATCTCCGTATAAAGTTCTTCCTGTATTTCTCTTTTTAATGCTGCCTCTGGTGTTTCCCCTGTTTCTATCTTTCCACCTGGAAATTCCCACCCATCTTTCCATTCACCGTAGCCGCGCTGCGTGGCAAAGATTTTTCCATTCTGGCGAATGACGGCTGCTACTACTCGTATTGTCTTCATGTTTTTTGTTTGCATTTCCTTTCAAAAAATGAATTTTCATGCCATCAATAGATTCTTTCTATTCATACCTCTCCTTTGGTAACGGTCTAGTGTCGTTCTTCTTCCAATCATATAAGTTATATGCTATTCTAAGCGCACATGGATATTCATCATCAAAACTAAAAATTGTCTTTTCCCATTTTTTTGCCTTTTGCAAAAGAATATCTACATTTTCAATAACATAGAAATCCATATCTGGAACATATGTAATTGGCTCACCTTTATGCAGTTCCCACTTTATTGTGAAGTCTGTTACATCTTCTTTTTTAAATTCATGAATTTTAAAAAGCATGATATCCAATACTTTTACAGAATCTTCTCCGTTTTTACTTACAAAGCGCATAAAAACTCCTTTCTATAATGTTAAACCCTAAAATATTTATCTTCCGTCATTTCGGTCATACTCATCTAACAACTCTGGATAATATGTTGTAAAAATCAAGGTCCCCCCATTTTTGTTAAAGCGGCTGTCCATAAAGAAACGAACCAAAGTTGTCACTATTTCTTTATTGAAATGATTTTCGATCTCATCCACCAGAAGATATTCACCTGATTGAAGTACTTCTTTTACCATTGAAAATGTAATAATACCCTTAATTGTACCAGAGGACAAATATTGTTCAAGGTCCACTGCATTATTTAAAATAACTTCTTCATTTTTAAACTTCAAATGAATAAAAGTTTTTCCCTCTACTTGCTCAAAACATAGTTTCTCAATTGTAGGATCAAGAAAAGCAATCACTTCTAGTGGAATATCCTCCGTAAATGGTAGTACATTTATATTCGTATAAGAAAGTAAACTGAATACTTCTACTGTAGCATTTAGCTTTTTGTTATGTGCAATAATAAAACTAACATCATCTGGTAGATATATCTCCTCCTGATTACGTATTGCTGTTGGTTTCATTCCTGCAAAGTCTGTCAAATTCTTGTTCACGCTACAGGTATTCCAATTCTATACCATATTGTTATCTGCACCAGACAAATATTTCTTATCGTGTCATTTGCTATTCGACTGCTTTATAGCCAGCATTTGTAATTACACAAATTGATTCACTTTTTCTTTCAATGTATTTTGCTTGTAAACAAGCACTAAGTGCTTCTTCCCAAACAACATATTGCCGTCTATCTGGATATTCCTTGGCTACTACCTCGCTACCAATCTGAATATACGTACCTGATTCCAAATCTGAGTCTACCAAAATCTGCCCATCCGGTACGGCTGCCGCTTTTCTAAGAAGTTGCTTCATTTCCCCTGTAATTAAGGCTGATTCAGAACTGATATTTTCATTTTTCGTTGATACATCACTATTTATTTCACGAATGAACTTGTCCCTTGCCTCTTCCCAAATAATATCTTCATTATCTGAAATATCAAATTCTGATTCTAATTCCCGTCTCAACTGATTCAGGCGATCTTTTACTTCTGAACGATCAGCATCCAACTTAATAGCAATGCAGTCACTTCCAATTACACCTTTCATTCCAGAAAAATCAAAGCCAGGAAGAAGAAGTGATGTTGCATTGGTTCTAAGCACCCATGCTGCGCCCATTTCATTTAAGCTGACTGCACTTTCGTAATATTCTGGCGAATGTACGAAAATAATATGTAAGTCATAATTAAGAAATCGTTCCCTTAAAAAGTCAAAAATATTGGCTCCATTTGGTATTCCATATCCTGGAAGTGAGCTACAAAAAATATCTCTACGAGGACTTAAATTTATTGACCGAAGCAAGTCTGCAATTTTCGCAACCTGATCTTTATTCTTAGAAGAATGGCTTATGAAGATAAGCGTTTTCTTTTTCATACAAAAAACACCTCCTTGTGATTGTGGTAATTCTGACACTACTTTCTCTTCTGGATAATATTTATCAATATTTTTTCTAATAGCCTGAAGTTTTCCTGCAAGCTCAATAAAATATTTTTTCTCCGTAAACCCATCCAGACGCTTACCACACAAATTGATCGTTTCCCAGACAAAAGTATCATGGGTTCTGTCATAAATTCCCTGTAACTCCAATTTTATTTCTTGAAGCCAATTCTGGAACTCAGGTACATCACTAATTTGTTCAAACGATGTTCCCATCCCACCATCAAAAGAATGGAACTTTTTTTCTATTTCTTTTCGTGAATCTATAAGTTCAATTAAATCTTTCTTCAATTACTCTACCCCCAACGCCTTAAACACCGCATCCTCTGCACTTTGATATGGAATCATCTGAAATGCACTCATTAGATCAGCTGGAACACTTGCGAAATCTACAAACGAGGTACTTGGAATCAGCACCTTCTTTGCACCACTGTCCAAGCACACTTGAAGCGTATTTGCAAGTTCATCCACCTTTATCATCGTACCGCTGATCGTAATATCACCAAGAATTGCCAAATTGCTGACAGTTGGCTTTCCTAGTGCAATGGAACAAAGAGCAATCAACGTAGGTAATGTCAACTTCTCAGTCATTCCTATTCCCTGCAAATCCTGATAATTGATGATATAGTCTTTCATTGATGTGCTGATAGAACCGCTGATCCGGTTGCCATTTGCTTTCAAATAATTAAATGCCGTATTCACAGCTTCTTTGCATTTGGAATCGCTGCCTAAGCCTGTCCGTTCAATCTTACCATTGCCAGGAAGCATCTGACTTTCCAGACGAAATACGCCAATCATGCCGCTTTTTCCTCTGGATACAGTATAAACTTGTCCCGGATTACACATTCCGTCTGGTATCAGCTTACCGCCACCTTGCTCTGGTACAGAAACATAATGCTCTGACATATCATCTAGGTCAATATAGGAGAAATTCACATCATAAAACTCCATTCCACCCAGCTTTTTCAGCTGTTCCTTGACACGGCGGCGCATTTCCAATGCAATCTGAATGACTTCTTCCAATTCTTCTTTGGTAAACTCACCATCCGGGTACATCAGCTTCAGATAACCGTCTACCATTCGACGAACTGCAATGGTATCACGCTGATTCAAATTTCTTCCCAGACGAAAATAATGATCAAGTGCATCACCATATTGTTCCTTGCGAAGTTCTCGGATAAATTCAGCCAGATAATCACTGATAAAACCGTAATCATCTGTAAAATGTTCCGGTCTGAACTTCGGTATCTCCCAGCCTGGAAGATAACAGTGCATACGGTCAAGAAATGCCGTATCTGTTCCCATTTCCGGTGGGAAAGGTGCAAACAGACTTGATGTTTTCAACAGCACATCTACACTCTGATTGATATTTCCCACAAATACCACGGACGCAGCAGCAGCCTTTTCTTCTTTGCCACGGGCAAAAGAACCAGATGCCATGTAGTCTTTCATAATCTGAATGCCATCTTTATCTTTAAACTTGATACCTGCCACTTCATCAAAGGCTACACAGTCCCATAAGCCGACCAGTCCGACCGTTTTGCGTCTGTACTAGTCAATGCAATCACTTTTGCGTTTTCCATAACTACTTCGTCTAGCTTGTCCTCAAATTCCTTATCTTCATCGTACCAGAAGATGATACGACGCTGATAAAACTCCGGCAGTGGTGCTGCAAAACGCCGGTTCAAATCTTGTACTATTTTATCGGTGTCCATGCGTAGTTGTTTTCCTCCTCTTGTGTTATCAAGAACTTTTTTATTGACAAATATGTTTTACATTTTATAATTAGATGCAGGTTTATGGTGCATCGCGGTGTTTGTTTACAGATGCTTCGGTGCCTGTATCCTAGCCATATGAGGCTCCGTGATGGTGTCTGCTTGCAGATGCTTGACTCACGGGGTCTCTTTATTTATAACTGAGAATTTAAATCGTCAGTAAGTTATAAATCTTTTTTGCAAAATCTATTTTCTCTTCTATTTTTTCATCATTACAATAATATTCTCCGCAATAGCCATACCCATATTCATTTTTTAATCCAGCTATTATGAATATGAGTTTATGTATAAAATTATTCTCTTTACAAATCGCTTTATTATTTACTTTTCCCGAATAATTTCTGATATTTTCTGCATATGCTCTTACTGAATGATAGTACTCGGTTCCTACTTCCCGTTCAATGCCAGGATATCCCGATGACTCTGAAATCCAATTTATATTTATTACTTTCATTTTTTCTTTAATACACAAGGTAAGTATCTCAAAAGCCAGAATTTCGCTATTCATTTTTTCTGATGTTGCAGCTAATCTATGCATATTTTCTGCTTTTTCGAAAATCTTTTCTTGTGTACGAATGTCTAAGCCTAAAGTAATCGTATTTAAAAACGATTCCATTTCATCATTTTCTTGAATGTCAAACATATCCATAAAGCTAGGATACTTTGCAATAAAGTTTCTGGCAGAACCGTTATCAAGTTTTACACTAAATGAAATAAACTTTTTCAAATATTGATCAACATCCATTCCTTCACCGTAAATTTGATGCAATGAATTTTCAATCTGTTTTTTCTCCATTGCGATAATAACCACCACATTTTCCAATCCATTAAAAATATGGTGAATGCGTTCTAAAACTTTAATTGCATATGTAGGTAGGCATCTATCCAGTTCATCCACTATAATGACTACTGTTTGATCCTTTGCTATTTCTTTAATTCCATTTCTTACCGTTTCAATTGCCTCTCTAAAGCCCAAATATTGATCATATAATTTTGCGTCAGATTTAGACTCTCCTATGCATTCCCCTATATCCACTCCTAGTTTCGATTTCAATATACCGACACCAGCTTTTGTTATCATATTTTTAGCCGTATCTAACAAAAAGCTCTTAGCCCCTTCTGGTATTAAATTCAAATAAGAATCTAATACGTCTTTTAAAACCGAAATAATTGCCACTACGGGTTCTTCATAATAATCATATTCCCAGCAGTCATATCGAACATTAAAAAAACGATCCCTTCCTTCTGCTTTTTCTTTATCAAGACACTCTTGTATCTTTTCCAGTACAAAACTTTTGCCGCTTCCCCATTCTCCCTCAATGGCAAAACAACAGTTTTTTCGATTTTCAGAAACTATCATTGTCAAATCGATTATTTGCTTCACAAAGCTTGCTCTGTCCAAAACATCTTCTTTACAATCCATATATCTATTTCCCTCTCACTTTATTTTTTCAAAGGCTTTGACTTTTGCAACGTCAATCTTATCACGGTAACATTGGTCCAATAAACTGTATCAAAGCCGCTGCTGCTGATCCAAATTCAACTGTTCCTTTTATAGCCTGTAACGTAGCCATTGCCGTTTTTATCATAGATTTCTTCGGTTTTTCTGATACAACTTCTGCTTCTATGACTTCTAAACTTTCAGATGCCGCTTCCTTATCTTCATCTGATACAATTGTACCTATTTTATCTCGCACTGCGGCAATCAGTTTTTCCAGTTCACTTACATCTGCTCCAATATTGGCAGTTGCCGTAACCGATGCATTATCATTTGCAATAATAGCTTGACCTTTGTTCACTGTCACATTAAAAACATTTTGTTCATCTACTCCCATATCAATACCTACTTTCGTTAAATAACTTTCCACATGGCGAATTAACACCATAACAAACCGTTCATTAAATCCTTTGATTTTATCCTGCCATTTATTTGAAGAAGAATATCCCCTAGCAACACTATAATATACAGAGCTATTAATTTCTACTAAATATTGTAAAACGGCATATACATTTCGCACTTCTTCTTCATCAGTGTCACCCAGCGTAAAAAGATATTCACCATATGATTCTTGTACCCTTTGAACTTCTTCTTCCAAATTTAAATTACTTTTACCACAACCATGAATGTAATCGCTTATAATCGGAGTACTGTCTAGATATCTCAGATATTTTGCTAATACCCCAGCGTAATCTTCATAATCTGCATGAAGTAATCGATTCGAACAGCTATTAAAATCATATTGGATTTTTCGCAACTCTTTTTTATTCAATTTCATAGTTTTTTACCCCACAAAACGGGCAATATGCACCCGTCATTCTTAATAATGGCTTAATTTTCGCAGTACGCTTGCAGCACGGAAATTGACAAATTTCCATTGCCTCTACACTAGACCAAATAGGATCTTCATTTTCATGCTTCGGACGTTTTCCAACTTTGAATGTAATGAGTCCTTTTTTACTATGCCGTTCTAATTTTTTGAACTCATTATAAATCATATCATTGGCTGCATTTATTACCATCTTCCTAGCCAGTTCAATTACATCATCGGTAGCATAATTTTCACTTATTAAACCGCAGCTTGGACAAAATATATGAAGCACCCCTTCATCCTCTATGTCAGAAGGAATTCCTTTAAAATATGTGCCACAATGCTCACATTGCAAAAGGACATAACCATCATCATCCGAAGGAATAGAAATTGTCATATTAATTTTATCACTCATACTTTCCTCCCTATTTACTCTATACGATTGTTAATTTCCTCAATCCACTCACTGTCAACACTCTTAAACAACTTTATGAACTTTCCAAAATTGCTACTTCCAGTCATAAAATCCTGCGATTCCAAACTTTCCACTCGTCGAGACATTTCCACATAATTCTCTTTAGTAACATGTTTCATAATCTCTTCAATTTGGTCTGCCCTTCCTTTGTAATTCTCCACATCAGTATATTTCTTTATTAATGGAGCATTTACCGGTTTCGCAGGTGATTTCAGATTTTCATCTGTCCAGTGTTTCGATATAATCTGCATTGTACAGGGATTACCAAATATAATCACTTCTTTTGCAGCATTATCTACGCCATGAAATTCGTTAATTTTTCGTTTGATATCTTCGTACTGCTCATGCGGTTTCTTTTCCGTATCACAAAATACAAGCACAAGTTCATCTGCTCCATTTTGATATCGGTCTTGATACCTAGCTGGAATATTTCCATTACCACCAGCATTAACTAACGAAATATCATACTGTTCATTCCAGACTTTCAAATCTTTCAAGCGTTTAAGATACTGATATTCCTCATTGCCTTCGCATATAATACAGATTTTATGCTTATCAAAAAACTTAGGCATTTTATTCGGCATCGGCATCATCACTATCTCCCTTCACATCACCTTTGATACTCAACAACGAATTGATTAGTTCTGGATCTGGCAATGCGCCAAGGGCTCCCCTCCTATATTTTTCCATAACGTCTGTCGTATCTCTCACACCCTTCTGTGCTGTGAAATCGGCAAGTGAGTACACATATACTCCTTCTTCATCTTTATGAACAAACCAAATCTGTTCCTTTCGAAACATTCTCTTGCAATCCATAAGATTGATGTCATGGACAGTAAATATCATCTGCGCGCCTGTATTCAGTTCATTGTTAAACATCGCCACAATTGCCCTGGTCAGTTTGAAATGAATACTGCTATCTAGCTCATCCACAACGAGAATTCTGCCTTGTTCAAGTGCTTCGATCACATAACTAGCAATAGCAGCAATTTTTTTTGTTCCTGTAGAATCAAACATCATACTTGGCACATGGACTCCTTTATACGTTGAAACAAGGCGAATCTGATCCATAATATTTTCTGGAATATCTAGTACCTTTTCGTCTGGCTTTTCGTCACCTTCCCCTTTTTTGAGCTGCATCTTATCAATGTCCACATACTCGAAGTTATCCATATACAAGTCTGCATTTTTGATAAAATCGACAACCTTCTGCTGTAATTGATCCTTATTCTTCATAAGTTCAATCGTATGTCTCATAGGGATATTATTCATATTGATAATATCAATTTTCTCTGCAAACCCAACAAGAATTTTCTTCATCTCGTTCATATACTCAAACTTGCTTGTATCAATCAAATAGCACAGTAAATTATTTTTTGATATAACTGGAATCATGGCCTGTACAGTCTCGTCAAGGCATTCATATACTTCACTAACCGAGTCCTTTTTCAGCCAACAAACTTCCTTTTCGTTGCCATATTGATCTTTCAGTATCTCAGAAAAGAATTCATATATATATTCTTCTTTTTCTGCATCATACTTAAAATCATAAGAAAATTTCCTTCCAGATGATAAAAATGTAACGCCTAACTCACAGATAGGACTGTCCGCAAATATATTAGGCATCACACCATTTTTCTTATTTAAAAGTACATTTTTAATTACCTTAATACACTTAATCAAGCAAGTTTTTCCAGCATTATTTGGACCGTATATTCCTACTGTTTTCAGCACATTAAAATTGTTCTCTTTATGAACATTTGCTCCAAATTTTTTATTTCTCATATCTGCTTTCATTGAAAATGTAATGGCATCCTCAAATGCGTAACAGTTTTTCGCTCTCACCTCTACAATCATGTCTCATTCCTCCAAACCATTGGTCTTATCTTCCTTCTGATATTAGTATATCACCATTATATTTTTTATGCAACTATTTTTCACAAAAAATATAATACTTCAGTTGGCGGTTTCGCCTTTACAAAAAAATCCCCTTTGAGTAGATTTAGGTTGTTAACCACCTCTACTCAAAGGGAAACATTTATTAGCAAGACATTATTCCATATTCTGATTATATTCCTGTTCCAGTTCATCCACCAAATATGCGTCACCATATCTGATACACCGTCCCGTATCAACTGATAGACTTCGGAATGGTAGAAAAAATCCAATGCTGCATCCATTGAAATTCCTTGTTGTTTTGCAAAACACTCGATGACACGGCTATATTTTTTCTGAATTAAAATCTGATTTGCCGTCATGGCAGATGATTTTTTGCTTTGAATATTTCCATTGAACGGCGTGATTTCCAGCCCCCTTTCTTTCATCACATCAAGGAGGTCATCAACGATATATTCTCGGCTCTGGGTATGTAGCACTTCATATTCCGGTACGATATAACCGTTCAAAATATCGCTCTGTTCGATAAATGCCTGATAGACACGCTCTGCATCCACACCCAACTTTGCCGCTACATTTTCAATGCAAAATACAGCAAACTCCAGTTCACTGAAATTTTTGATTTTTTCATCCGTCATCATACGCAAGCCCTCCTTACTTATTTTAGCCAAAACATCTTGGAAAATTGCATAATTCTTCTTTACTCCATCATCCAAATCATCTCCTTGACCAATGCTTAGTATTGGGCAGTGCCTCCTTTTCTAAAATTTCAGTGTTGCCCACTGTTGATGTGATAAGCTTTGAAATACCAGATTTTAATATCAATCAAATTTTCGCAACGATATACTCTTCAAATGTTTTTCCAAGTAACCGCATAATCTCAAGTTCATCAGCTGCGTCATATAAAGCGTTATGTACTTCCGTATATCTACAATTGCCAGATAGCAACTGCATCATAGGTTCCACGCCATAATTGCGCTTCATTTTTCCTGTTTTGCAGCATTCTATACTGGCAGGAATCTTATCGTTATACTGCCTATATGCAGCAATTTTCATAATGTCAAACCATCTATAGGACGCTAATTCGTTCAGCAAATTCTTATCAAAAGCGCCATTATAAGCAAATAAATCTTTTACGCCATATTTTTCAAAAGCTTCTTTAAATTTTTCCATAGCTATCTTACGTGTAAATAAAAGATCTTTAGGTGCTCGTCCTTTTACCGGAAGTACCATAGAAAACATACCGCCAATCTTATACTCTGGATCAAATATAAAATATAGATCATCAACTTTTTTGAATGTATCCTTCTCCGCTATCACAACGCCTATGGACATTACTTCATTGTTCCAGTTTGTCTCAGTATCAATTACAGCAAAATAATCCATTTAATCATCCTTTCTTAACCGTTTTAGAAAGTTCAATAATTGCCATGTGGAATTCAATACTGTTATTCAACACAGATTACTGCCCAGTTTTTTCAATTCATCAATAGCATCTGTGTTATTACTCAAATCCACTTTGTCACTTGCTGAGTATGATTTCATAAACAGCATATCCCAAGACAGATAATCTGCCATGCACTGGAACTGCTTATTGATCAGCTCATATTGGATGCTTCCGACCATAGCGGCTCCGATAACAAGGACACCGACCTTTTTATTCTTCAGATGCATTCCTTTGCAATAGCATTTATCAATGATGAGCTTCAACTGTGCCGACATACCCCACCAATAAACAGGTGTGGCAAAGACAATCACATCCGCTGCAACGATTTTATCTATGGTCGGATTCGTATCGTCCTGATCGACACAGCCCTTGCTGCATTGACAGACTCCGCAACCTTTGCACGGAGCAATGTTCAGCTTCTCCGGTGCGATGATTTCAATTTCATTTTCTTCTGCAACACCTTCAGCAAATGCCTGGATCGCTGTTAATGTGTTTCCTTTTCTCGCACTTCCGTTTACGATTACTATTTTCATGTATATCCCCCAACTTCCGATTTTCTTAATTCTACAAACTTGAATTTGAGCAAAAGCCCAAGGGATTTTAATGCCCCTTATGCTTTTCTCTTTTCTTTTGCTGTTTCAACTCAAACATTCGCTGTTCTTCTGCCTCTTTCTTCTTGCGGCTTCTCTCTTTACGCTCCTGTTTGTTCTGCTCCTGTTGTAATTTCAATGCCTGTTGCGATTTTGTGCCGATGCCTATTTCTATTGTCTGCTTTCTCGCCTCTCGCTGCATCCGTTTCGGATTTCTTTTTATATCCTTTACAATAGTTTCAACAGCCGGACTGAATTTCAAACTGAAATAGTATTTTTGAATATATTCCTGCACTTCGTAATCTTTTGGTTCTGCACCAAAT